>PDWI01005351.1_pt1 | contig 29738 bp, 27 predicted proteins | sample 1430891 | NCBI WGS metagenome assembly PDWI01 (sample SAMN01162508, study PRJNA174530) | Oral metagenome, whole genome shotgun sequencing project. | biome: Marine environment; feature: Marine mammal; material: Swab sample of the gingival sulcus; isolation source: swab sample of gingival sulcus... | reverse complement strand
ATGTTTTAACTATTAAAAATAAAAGTAGGAAATGAACACACCACAAGAATTAAAGTACACTAAAGACCACGAATGGGCTAGACTTGAAGGCGATGTCGTCTATGTTGGTATTACTGATTATGCTCAGAAGGAGCTTGGCGAAATCGTTTACGTAGATGTCGATACAGAGGGCGAAGAGCTTAATGCGGAAGACGTATTTGGTTCTATTGAAGCTGTAAAGACTGTTTCTGACCTTTTGTTACCTATCCAAGGCGAAGTGCTAGAGCTTAACGGCGAACTAGAAGAAGCTCCTGAACTTGTTAATGAAGAGCCTTATGGAAAGGGTTGGATTATTAAGCTAAAACCAACTAATGTAGAAGACCTTGAGAGCCTATTGAGTGCCGAAGAGTATCAAGCTCTAATTGCAGGTTAAGACGCTAATCAGAAACAAAACAAATTAAGCAATCACGAGTATTGCTACGAAACTATCGGGGAAAAGTCTGCAGAGCAACACTTCTCTCCGTTTTTTACTAAAGAACGGTTCTATATAATGAATAAAGCACAAACATCTAAATTTATAATAAATCCTTGTCGCTATCAGCGACGTGCCTCGTCCATTTGCCAAATAGGTAAGCGAGCTTTAGGAGGCGACGAGCCAATTCGTTTGCAATCAATGGCAAATACTTCTACAATGGATACGGAAGGCTCTGTGGCTCAATGCGAACGCATTATCAAAGCAGGAGCTGACTATGTGCGTTTTACTGCTCAAGGCGTAAGGGAAGCTAAGAACCTTGCAAATATTCATCAGGCTTTGCTGAGCTACAATATCCCTTTGGTTGCGGACATTCATTTTAATCCAAAGGCAGCCGATGAGGCACTTCTGCACGTGGAGAAAGTGCGTGTAAACCCAGGTAATTACGTTGATACGAAAAGCTCTACGCCACGTGAGTGGACGGAAGCATTGTATCAAGAGGCTCATAATAAAGTGATCGAACGTTTTGGAGCTTTCGTTCAAGAGGCTAAACGCTTGGGACGTGCGATACGTATAGGCGTTAATCACGGCTCTCTCTCGGAGCGTATGCTGATGAAGTATGGCGATACGCCCGAAGGAATGGTAGCAAGTTGCTTAGAATATCTTGATGTTTGTCGGCAGAACAACTTCTCTAATGTCGTTATCTCAATGAAATCGTCTAATACTATTGTGATGACTTCGGCGGTGCGTTTGCTCGTTGAAACCTTAGGTAAAGAGGACTATCCTGCTTATCCGCTCCATTTAGGCGTTACGGAAGCGGGCGAGGGCGAGGACGGACGCATCAAGAGTGCTGTCGGTATCGGTTCGCTCTTAATGGACGGCATTGGTGATACGATACGTGTTTCGCTAAGTGAAGAGCCTGAATTTGAAGTACCTGTTGCAAGGGCTTTAGTAGATTATGTTCAAAGTAAGGGAGAGATAGAGGTAAGATTTAAGGATATTTTTCCTTCTTGGGAAGAATATAAGACCTTGACTAAAGATGAAAGAAAGACTGTCCGTTTGCCAAAAGCAATGCCTTTTGCAGGAAATATACCTCTTGTTTTATCGGAAGAAGCAATAAGTCTTGCAGATTTGCAAGAGCAGAATGGCAAACTATTCCTTCCTAATTCAGATGAAGAGCTGGAGGTCAAGACGATAAAGCTTGATTATCGCTCAATCAATGAAGAAGTAGCTAAGTCTTTGCTTGAAGAACCGCAAACGGTTATTTTGCTTAATGCTCCTAATAATAATCCCGTTGCAGAGTGGCGTTTAGGTTTTACTATGCTAAGACGCTTAGGTCTAAAAAATTCAATTATACTTTCTCATCGTTATGATAGCGAAGACATTGAATTGTTCCGCTTGCAGGCCTCGGCTGACGCAGGGACAATCCTCTTAGACGCTTGGGCGAATGGTCTGTATCTAACGGCTCCAACGCTTGAGACTAAACAGGTACTAGCTACGCAATACGGCATTCTTCAGGCGACTCGCCTTAGAATGAGCAAGACAGAGTTCATCTCTTGCCCAGGTTGTGGGCGTACGCTGTACAACTTGCAAGAGACGATTGCACAAGTCAAGGCTGCGACTCAACATCTCAAAGGTTTGAAGATTGGGATTATGGGTTGTATTGTTAATGGGCCCGGAGAAATGGCTGACGCAGATTATGGCTATGTCGGTTCTGCTCCTGAGAAAATTGACTTATATAAAGGTCAAAAGTGTGTGCGTCGTGGCATTAAACAAGCCGAAGCCGTCAAGGAACTCATTGAATTGATTAAGTCGGAAGGTGATTGGCAAGAACCTTAAAACAAAGCAAAGACGATGAAAGTAAGAATTATCAATAAAGGTAAGCACGAGCTTCCCAAATATGCAACGCCTCTTTCAGCAGGAATGGACTTGAGAGCTTCCATTGACGAAGCAATTAGACTAAAGCCTTTGGCTCGTTGTTTGGTTAAAACGGGTTTGTACATTGAGTTACCTGAGGGCTACGAAGCTCAAATTAGACCACGCAGTGGCTTGGCCTACAAGCACGGCATTAGCATTGTCAATAGCCCTGGGACGATTGACGCAGACTACCGAGGCGAAATAGGCGTTTTGCTTGTGAACTTATCTGACGAAGAATTTATTATAGAAGACGGCGAACGCATTGCTCAAATGGTCATCGCTAAGCACGAAAACGTTGTTTGGCAAGAGGTTGAAACGCTTAACGATAGCCTTCGTGGAGCTGGAGGTTTTGGACATACAGGCAAAGAATAGTGCTATTAGCGACGTAGGTTACTAAAAATACCGACGTCGCTTTTTAGAAAAGCGACGTCGGTGCAAAACAAAAGCCACGTCGGTTTTATTCGGAACCGACGTCGGTTTCAAGAGGGAGCTTCGTCTCTTCTTGCTAAAAGGGATATCCCTTTTGCTTAGAACCGATATCCCTTTTTTCGCAAAGTCTTATCCCTTGAAAAACTAATCCTTAATATAAACAAAAAGAAAAGCGTGTGTGCCAATATGAATTTTGACACACACGCTTTTATAATTGTTCCTTCTTTCTTAAACCTTTGGCACAATCAAAACGTAACCCTTACCGTGGATATTCTTAATTTCAATAGTAGGGTCAAGCTCTAGCATACGACGAAGCTTATTGACATAAACGTCCATATTACGTTGCGTAGGCATTTGCTTTTCATCTTCAACATCCGAACGCTTCCAAATTGTCTCAAGAGCATAAGAACGCTTAAGTGCCTTATTCATAAAGCGACAAAGCAAACTTAATAGTTCATATTCCTTAGTTGTAAGCTTTTGCTTGTAGAGGAACATCTTTTCTTCGTCAGGAATAGGAACAAGTTTACTGATAACTTGAGGCTCTTTATTCTTTCTTCCATTTGCTTTTAGCTCCTCAATTTCCGAGAAACTAAGCTTAGCACTAAGCACGTGCGTTGTTCTATTGAAGACATAGCGTCCAATATAGATTGTCTCAGGCAAATCAGTAGACAGCTCACGCTCTATGCGACCCGAGCGACGAAGTACTGCTTCGATACGTAAGATTAGCTCTTCCATACTGAAAGGCTTGGTCATATAATCATCCGCTCCTAGTCTAAGTCCTTCGTGAATGTCCTCTCTTTGTCCCATTGCTGTTAGGAAAATGATTGGAACATCAGGGTCTACCGCTCTAATTTCTTTTGCTAAAGTAAAGCCGTCTTTGATTGGCATCATCACATCTAGCAAACAAAGGTCGTAAGTTTCAGGACGGAAGGCTTTTGCACCTGCTTCTCCGTCTGTATAATGCACAACTTCATAATGGTGAGACTCCAAAAGCTCAACAAGGATATTGCCGAGGTTTGTTTCGTCTTCACACAAAAAGATTCTTAATTTTTTCTCCATCTTATGTTTATTTTATTATCATCTATATGCTTAATTTTAGTCTTCGTCCTCGCCTTCTACTAAAGGTAAACTGATGAGCATTCTTAGTCCTCCTGTATCAGACTTCTGAGCTATGATTGAGCCGCCAAATATCTTAACTACTCCGTCAACGTATGCCAAGCCAAGCCCAAAGCCTTTAACATCGTGTCTATTACCCGTTGGCACTCGGTAATAACGCTTAAAGATACGCTTCAATGCCTCTTTCGGCACGCCGATACCATTGTCTTCTATCGAAATAAGGATATTATTTCCTGTGTTCTTGATTACTGTAGAAATTTGAATAGGTGTATCCAGCTTCCTATACTTAATCGCATTGTCAAATAGATTAAAGAAGACATTCTTCAAATGTATCGGGTCTACTCTTACCCAAGTGTCGGTAGCCTCGGCTTCAAAAGTCAGATTACCGTCCAACTTCTTCGTATGAAGCGTGTATATATCTATAATTGGTAAAAGAATATCGTATAAATCAACCGTCTTGAACCTCATATTATAGTTCTTATCACGTAGGAGCGACGTCTGCAGGACTTTCTCCACGAGGAGTTGTAAGCGATTTCCCTCTTGCTCCAGCACATCTAATAAACTTTCACGTTCTTTCTGTTTGCCGTCCTCTTGCTTATTGCGGAGGCTTTGCACAGCGAGACTAATTGAGCTAACAGGTGTCTTTAGTTCGTGCGTCATATTATTGACAAAATTCGCCTTCATACTTTGGAAACTTAGTTCTCGTAGTAATAAGGTAATCAGCACAATCGCTAGAATTAGCACTAAGAAGGTGTAAATTAACCCAGGCAATGCAATAAGAAAGAAGTCCTTATTATCCGTTTCAAAGTCTAAGACAAGAGTAATAAAAGGGCATTGCTCTATCTGTACATCTTCGCTATAGAAAATCGGTTGCTTGATACCTCCAAGCGTATCTGCCGAAGTGCGGAGCATTCCAGGTTCGAGGTATTTATAGACAAGTTCGCCTTTATTATCATAGAGGTTCAGAGCAAAAGACTGTTTGATACCTTTTTTCTTCAAAGCATACTTAACCTTTTCGCATAGATATTGCGTTGGGATAAGCTGAGGAATGCTGTCGTAACTATAACCTTTATACACACGTTCAAGAATATAACGGTCTAATAATTCCCCTTGCTTGAAGTAAGCTAAAATCAATTCCTCTTTCAGTTCACTCAGTTCAATGGGATTAAAAGAAGAAAGGTTTTGAAGCTGTTTGTCAATCTTCTCTTCTAAGCTTTTAGATAGCTCTTTATCTTTAATACGTTTGTGGAAAGATAAATCTTCTTGAAGATTTTTGTTCAGAACACGAACAAACTCATTCATCTCCAAGTCTTGAACCACTTCCGAAAGTGCTTGCTCTGCAAAACGCCTAGTTTGCTCCTCATTCATAGAGATAACACGCTTGTAGTAACTATACTGAACTCCAAAAAGGAAGAGTATCGCAACCACAAAAAATCCTGCAAACAGGTATATATACTTCTTACGCATTAGTGTTATTTCTTATCTAAAAAAAGTACTTAATCAAATGAGTTTTTAATAAATCAAGCTACTTCTTGCAAATATAAATAAAAAAACGTATTTACAAAAACTTTTGCAAGCTAAGTTTTTGATTATTGCACCTCTACCGACATAGCATAATGCTCATTGACGTAGTTTTCCTCCCTTACTTTCCCCTACCTCCCTCTATTAAACTAGTCAAAATAACACAAATCGGAACCCTCACAGAGGGTTTTATTAAGCATTTGATAATCAAACTTATACAAACTCCTTAAATTTGTTCAAAAAAATACACGGAAAACTTTTGAAAGTTTTCCGTGTAAGTTGAAAAAGTTTTCCCAGAAACTTTTTTGAGTGTTCCCTAAACCTTTCTAAACTAATCTAAATATCACAAATCAGAACACCCAAAATTTCCTAGTTTTAGGCGAGTAAGTTGTCTTCTAGTAAGTGCTGACTAAAGCCAACTAAATGACGCAGATTAACTAAAATTTCCGTAGTCTCTTGAAGTATATTCATATAGACGAGAGAAACTTTCAAGCGTTCCTTATCACCTTTGTAAGTGCGTTTCATTTGTACCTTACGCATTTCTTTAACTTTACGACGAAGCTCCTTACCCATTGCCTTCGTTTTCTTAACATCATCAACTTGTTCGTTAGAAATCAATTGATAAACCTGCTGAATATAATCCAAGACTTCATCACGAACAGGTAGGAATTCTTTAACATATTCCTCTGGCATAGGATTGAAATTATTTGCAACGTGTTCACTACATACTACAGACGAACGCTCCAAAGCGTAGCTCATCTGCAAGCAAGCATTCGCCCCAAGATGAAACCACATATTCTTCTCTAAAACAGCCTCGTTAGACAAACGACGGAGACTAATCGTTTCCTTACGACGCATTGCCTTGAACTTACGCTTGTGAACTTCCGTATTATCCTGCAGTAATGATAGCTTAGAAAGGTCTTCTTCAAGGAATCCATTCGTCAAATCACTATAATCATTTGCAACATTAGTTAGATGACGAAGTTGATTCTGACGAACGTGCTGAGATAATAATGCCCAAGTTTCTTCTTCCTTTTCGCTGTTCATAATGGCAATGAATAGAGCATCTTCTTGTTCTTTCTTCTTGCCAAATAGATGTTTAGAGAAAAGTAAGAAAATAGCCAAAGCAATCAGTAATATCATTGCCACGAAGCCTCCATAATACATCAACAAAGCAATCGTGCCTGCAATGATAAACGCTCCTGCAGCGGTAACAAACCAACCTCCGACTACGCTCATTACGCCTGTTAGGCGACTTACCGAACTTTCACGTCCCCAAGCTCTATCGGCAAGGGCTGTTCCCATAGCAACCATAAAAGTTACGTAAGTCGTTGAGAGAGGCAATTTGTAGGATGTGCCGACAGAGATTAGAAGAGCCGCAAGAACCAAATTGACCGAAGCTCGAATTAAATCAAAAGCAGCCCCTTGCTCTAGGATAATACCCTCACGAGAGAAACGACCATCTATCCATTTTTGAACCCTAGGAGGCGTAACACTTTCTACTGCCGAAGACATTTTACTCGCTACACGTACAATGCGACGAGACATACGAGATGAGCCGAAACCTTCCTCTACTTCATCTTGGCTTGAAAGGTTTACCGAAGTCTTAATCACGTTCTGTGCAGACTTAGAGAAGACCAAAGCAAAAACCATTATTGTACCTGCAGAAATCAAAACGTAGATTAGATAAGGAGCATTGTCAGGGAGATTGTTAGCTGCCATTAGATAGCTATCATAAGCTCCATTACCATTAAGTGTATAATCACTATAAGCAGATAAGCCTGAGAGCGGAATACCAATGAAGTTTACGAGGTCATTGCCCGCAAAAGCAAGAGAAAGAGCAAAAGTTCCTGCAAGAATGATAAGCTTAAAGACGTTTACCTTTAACCAATGAAGCACTTGCATTAGAATTGATGTAAAGACAAAAGTTCCCAAGAGAATAGATAGCACATTGTTCGTCAAAAAGAGCTTGGCATCTTCTGTCATAAAGGAAGCTTTCGCAAATCCCTTGAAGATTAAAAAGTAAGTGATACAACTTAGAGCAAGACCTCCGAAAAGACCTGCAAGATAGTTAAGCTTTTTCTTATAGTTAAAGGTGAAAATAAGACGTGTAATGTATTGCACCAACATTCCGAAAAGGAAAGCCACGGCAACCGACATAAAGATTGCGATGATGACTTGCAGAGCTTTTGAGGTATTGATTAAGTCGTGTAGCTCGACAAGCTCGCCACTACTAACTTTAATCATTGAAATACAGAATGAAGCTCCCAAGAGGTTGAAAATCATTGAAACAGTAGTAGAGGTTGGCAAACCTAATGAATTGAAGATATTCATCAGTATGATATTACTGACCATTGCCGTTAGACAGATAATGATTACCTGCATAAAGGTAAAGTATTCGGGATGATAAATACCATTTCTAGCAATATCCATCATACCATTACTGAGCGAGGCTCCAAGCAGTACGCCAACTCCAGCAACAGCTAGGATTACCTTAAAAGGAGCTGCCTTAGCTCCAATGGCAGAGTTTAGGAAGTTCACAGCATCATTACTCACCCCGACCGTTAGGTCAATGACTGCAAGTATGCCAAGAAAAATAACTATACAGAGAAAAATCCATTCCATACGTCTTATAGTTTTTGTGTTACTAATTATCAATTAAGTGAGCCATAAGGCTTAAAAATTCATTTTCATTATAAAGCTTAATGCCTAGTTTATTTGCTTTCTCTAGCTTTGAAGGTCCCATTTTCTCGCCTGCTAAGATAAAGTCCGTCTTAGAGGAAATAGAAGAAACTAATTTCGCCCCAAAGCGTTCAAGAAGTTCTTTGTACTCATTACGACTATAATGCGTAAATGTACCGCTGATAACGCAAGTTTGCCCCATAATTGGACTTTGTGATAATAGATCTTCTGAAAGACCTTCTTCTACAATTTCCTCAAACTTCAAGCCTGAAGTACGGAGTTCTTCAATCAATTTGATACTTTGTTCTGAAGAAAAATAGTCCAAAATGCTCTGTGCCGTCGTAGGACCAATGTCTTCAACTTCGCAAAGACTTTCAATAGTTTGTGCTTGTAATAAGTCTATTGAAGGAAATGCTTTAACTAATGTTTTAGCAGTTGTTTCACCAATATGTCTAATCCCTAGACCAAATAAAATAGCAGAATAGGGACGCTCTCGGCTCGCCTGAATAGAAGCGACCAAATTATCAGCACTCTTCTGCTTAAAGCCCTCAAGAGTTTGTATATCTTCGCTGGTAAGCTTATAAAGGTCTGCAATAGATTTGATAAGTCCGTGCTGAAATAAATCTTCAATAGTCTCAGGACCTATACGAATATCTCCCGCTTTTCGAGAGCAGAAATGCTCCACTTTTCCCATTTGTTGAGGGATACAGCCTTCATTATTAGGACAGAAATAACCTGTTTCGCCTTCAATTCGCTCAAGCTTACTGCCACAAGCAGGGCAATTATTAGGAAAAACTACAGGCTTATCAAAGATGTCTCGCTCTCGCTCCTCAACGCCAACAATCTTAGGTATGATTTCGCCTCCTTTCTCTACAAAGACGCTATCTCCCAAATGTAGGTCAAGTCCTGCAATAAAATCTGCATTATGCAAAGAGGCACGCTTAACGGTCGTCCCCGAGAGTTGCACGGGTTTAAGGTTAGCTACGGGCGTAATAATCCCTGTACGTCCCACTTGATAATCAACGGACTCTAGTGTAGTCTTTTTCTGCTCTGCGGAGAACTTATAAGCTATTGCCCAACGAGGACTTTTAGCCGTATAACCCATACGTTCTTGTGCCTTGATAGAATCAACTTTTAGTACGATGCCGTCGGTCGCTACAGGTTCATCAAAGCGTGCTTTATCCCACTTGTCTAAGAAAGCATACACCTCTTCAAGAGTGCGACAAAGCTCCATTGCTTTGGAGATTTTGAGCCCCCAAGCTTCGCACTGGTGCAAGCGTTCATTATGACTATCCGAAAGCTCTGGACAAGCAGGCACGTAATAGAAAAAGGCATCAAGACGACGCTCCGAGACAATTTTTGGGTCAAGTTGCTTAAGCGTTCCACTTGCAGCATTACGAGGATTAGCAAAAGGCGTTTCGCCTGCCTCAAGTCGTTCTTGATTTATGCGTTCAAATTCCTTAAAAGGCAATAGAATCTCTCCTCTAATCTCAAAATTAGAAGGATAACCCTCCCCTTGTAAACGTAGTGGAATAGAGCGAATAGTTCTTACATTTGCCGTTACATCATCGCCCGAGACCCCGTCTCCACGAGTAACAGCACGCTTCAAAATGCCCTCTTCGTAGATTAAAGAAATAGACAGTCCGTCATACTTCAGCTCTGCATTGATTTGGAAATCACTCCCCAAATCCCCTTGAACACGCTCATAGAAATCTTGAACTTCCTCGTAATTATAGGTATTACTTAGAGAAAGCATTGGATATTGATGTTTAACAGAGACGAAAGCCTCACTCTTATCACTTCCCACTCTCTGCGTAGGAGAGTCCGATGTAATAAATTGAGGATACGCTTCTTCCAAAGCTTCCAAGTCTTTAAGGAGCAAATCAAAAGCCTTATCGTCAATCAATGGTTGCGACAAAACATAGTAATGATAGTTATATTTATTTATTTGCTCACGCAAAAGCTTGATTTTTTCCTCTATTAACGCCATATTTGATAGTAAACGAGTGATTCATATTTTCCATTAACCCAATACCAATCAGGCAGAACTGCTGTTTGCTTAAAGCCTTGCCTTTCAAAAAGCTGACAAGCACTTGTATTAGACTTTAGCGTTTCTGCATAAAGCATCCTGCAGTGCAAAACATCAAAAGCATAAGCCTTAGCAAAGGTAAGCATCTCTCTAGCATAACCAAGCCTACGACAAGCCTCGGCAACATATATACCTAAACCAACTTTTTGATGCAGAGGTTCATAATTTAGTAGCTGTAAATAGCCAATAACCCCTCTTCCGTCAAGCCTCTCGGCAATCAGGACAAGCTCTCCTTGCTCTAAGATTGATTGAGCTGAATAAGTAATATAATCCTTTATAAACTTATGGGAAAGCGGGTTAATCGTTTGAGACGAAGCCCAAGCATTTAAGTCATTCTCCCACAGAAAGAGAGTTTCCACATCGCTCTCCTCAATGGAACGCAGTAATAGACTTTCTGTTTTTAGCTCTTTCATCTCCTAACTCAATGCTACAAAGCAAAGGAATCTTCAAAATTTGTTCGGCTCAAGATTGAGCGACCAAGTGTCAGCTCATCAGCATACTCTATCTCATCGCCGATAGCAACGCCACGAGCAATAATTGAGATTTTAACATCTAAGTTCAAGTCTTTTAGGCTACGATGAATGAAGAAGTTCGTCGTATCTCCCTCCATTGTTGTACCTAAAGCCAAGATTATTTCTTTCACTTCTTCCTCTTGAATACGACTAAGCAGACTATCAATCTGCAAGCTCTCAGGACCGATGCCGTCAATAGGCGAAATGACCCCTCCAAGCACGTGATATAGTCCTCTGTATTGACCTGTATTCTCAATCGCCATTACATCCGCCACGTTCTGTACCACGCAAACAAGAGAAGCGTCTCTTGAAGGATTAGCACAAATAGCACAAAGCTCTGTATCACTGATATTATGACAACACCTACAATAAACGATATTCTCCCTCATATCAACGATAGAAGTCCCCAAAGCTCGTGCTTCATCTTTCGTATTAGCCAAGATGTGCAGAGCTAAGCGGAGAGCCGTTTTTCGTCCAATCCCTGGGAGAGAAGATAATTGCTCGACAGCTCGCTCAACTAAAGAAGACGGATATTTCATTGCCTAATCACCATCATTGTCCTTGTCAATTTCACGTCCCAGCTTATCATAGAACTTATATTCCAAGAAAGACATACTAGCGTCAGCCGTTATGCGAAGCCCTGGTCCTATTGAAGAGAAACGCCAAACGAGAGCCTTAGAAATAAGCCCTTTATTTAGGTAAGCTGCAATAATAGGATTAACGTGAACATTCACATAACGAAGTTTATTATGAAACATAAATTGCTCAATATCCGCCTTTAATGTCTCAATAAAGGTTATTGATGAAGTTATTGTTCCTTTTCCTTGACAGCAAGGACAAGCTTCCTCCGTCTTGATATTCACAACCTCTCTCACACGCTTACGTGTAATCTGCATTAGACAAAGCTTGGTTAGAGGTAGCACTTCAGGCTTTGCTCTATCAGCTTTCAGCAAATCACACATCTTATTGAACAAAGCACGTTTATTAGCAGGGTCTCTCATATCAATAAAGTCTACCATAATGATACCGCCCATATCTCGCAAACGTAACTGACGAGCAATTTCCTCCGCTGCAAGGTTATTAACCTCTACTGCAATCTCTTCTGCCGACTTATCTTTCTTGAAAGCACTAGCACTATTCACATCAATAACGTTCATAGCTTCAGTCTTTTCAATAACTAAGTTCGGCGGAGTTTTCCCCGCTTGAAGCTTAACTTTGCGTCCAATCAAACGCATCATTTGATTGGTTATGCCCTCCTTGTCAAAGATATTAACTTGCTTGTTTTCGTAAAGCTTAACACGTGCTACATTACCCAAAGAACGCTCTTCAATATAATCAACAATATCCGCCCAAACCTCTCGGTCATTTACCACAATGGAATCAAAATCGTTGCCATATTCTCTAATAAGCGTAAACAAACGATCCTTTCCTTTGTGAATACGACCTAGTTTAGAGATTTTCTTATTTGCATTAGCCGTTGAGCGACTTTGTTCAATCAATGCTCTAAGCTTATTATAGCAAGCCTCCCACTCTCCAATGAGCAACTTAAGTTCGTTCTCTAAAATTTCAGGCTCTTTACCTTCTGCTGCAGTACGAACCGTTATAGAATAATAGTCATTGGGACGGATTGCATTGACAATAGCTTTTAGGCGTTTGCCTTCGGTTTTGCTACGAATTTTGTTAGAGATATGCGTTTGAGAAGCTCCTCTTTTGGCAATATCCGAAAATGGTTTCAATAAGAAATAATTACCTACGAAGGCTATTTCTGAAGTTACCGTGGCAGGCTTCGTAGAAATAGGCTCTTTATCAATAGAAATAAGGATATTAGCTTTGTTTTTCAAATAAGCTAAATTTCGGATTTGCTCCTTTAGGCTCTGTTCTAAATACTCATTAGACTGATGTGCTTCATCAATCAAATCACTAAGAGCAGTATTCTTTCCTGCAAAGACATCGTTAATAACAAGCTCCAAAAAAGCTTGAGCATAGCAAAAACTGCGTGTAATTAAGCGAGAAGATAGGAATAAGCTAGACGACTTACCAATATTGACAAAGGCACTCTTTGAGTTCGGCGTCATATTGACCTGTCCAAGATAGATATTTCCCTTCTGATAGACTGCACTTCTATTCTCATCGTGCAGTTCAACAAGCTGTTCGTTTTCAAGAAGAGCTATCCTATTGCGGTTCTCCGCAATATCTATTATAAATTTTCTTTTTAGCTCTTGCATTTTATTCTTCTAAAAAAATAGTAAAGGAGAGAAACAGAAGTATTAACTCCCGACTTCCCTCCTCGTACTAAGTCAAATAAAATCAATTAACTACTTCTTCTTGTGGCGATTCTTCTTAAGTCTTTTCTTACGCTTGTGAGTAGCCATTTTATGACGTTTTCTTTTCTTACGACGTGCTGGGATAGTGATTGTCTTAGCCTTAGAAATATCACGAGCAGTCTTTGCTGCACGCTCCTTAATAATAAAGCTACCAAAACCCCTTAGATAAACATTTTCTCCCCTTACAAGAGATGCTTTCACAGCATCCATAAACGCTTCCACAACAAGTAATGTAGACTCCTTGTCTATACCTGTTCCTTTAGCTATTTCGCTAACGATTTCTGCTTTTGTCATAATATTCTATAATTTATTTATTATTCTTATCTAAATTCTTCTGTTAGACAACTATATTTCACTTCGCACAAAGATAATACAAAATTATCAAACTCCCTACACCCTAAAAAGAAGCATCACAAAAAAGTTTGGATATTCTCAAAATAATAACATTACAGAAACGCTTGTAAGAAGCACCTACTCCAAAGAGAAAATACCACAAATCGGAACGGTCGCAGACCGCAGCCACAGGTTATTTTTAATTCTCTATTTATCAATCTTTTATGAATGACTTAAATCTGTTAAAAAAGTCTTCCCAAAAACTTCCCAAAGTTTTCCATGTAATTTCAAAAAGTTTCTGGGAAAACTTTTTTGACTATTCCCTCACCCTTTCCAAATTAAACCGAATAACACAAATCGGAACACTAGCAGAGAGCTCGCTACACAAAGACATTGTTTTTTACGCAAAAATGCACTTATTCCCTGAAAACTCTCCAAACATTTGCATAAATAAATAGTTTTTTTTCTTTGTAACAAGTTTGTCGTTTTAGGACTTAGGGGGTTGCCGAAAAACCGACAGAGTAGGCGTGATTTAATCTAAATTATAATGGATATATCTATTAGAACAGAGGAATTTCAAGAGATTTTTACTCTTGATAACGACAAGGAGTATAAGTATTTTAAGGCTTTGAGCAATAAAGAATTTGCTTTTGCTGAAACCTTAGAAGGGCTTTCAGAGGAAGAAAAGAAGCAATGGCATTCAATATCTGCTGAATAGCATAAGCATAAGAATATAGGGGAAGCCGAAAACCTAATAGAGTAGGCATAGTTTAATACATTCATTATTATGAAAAATTTAATTGAAAAGTTAGTTGGAGGAAAGGTGTATGCTACAGCAAGCAACATCAATGGTCGCAAGTCTAGTGGTTGTGAAGATTTATATGGTTATCAGAATTGGAGAAAACATGATGATAATGCTTATGAGGCTACACAAGAAGCTATTCGGTAATTAAATTTATCACAGCAGACTTATTTATAAAAGGTCTGCTGTGATTTTTTTTTAGAATAATGAAATTTTATAAGCGTTTTGTAGCATTTAAGGGCGAAGTCTTTCACTTGCACCCACTCTTTGGCTTTTTGCTCTGCAATAAAGACAAGGGACAGAGCCTTATCAATGAGGCGAAAGACTGCAAGGCTTTGGGCTATGTCTTAGAGCCGTTTAGTTTACAGCCTAATGACCTTAAGGCTTTTCGTCGCTATGACTTGAAGGAAGTGCCTCGTCATATCCTTTGGCAAGCTAAGATCTTAAAATTCCTTGCTCGTCGCTCTTTCCTCTTCACAAGGCTTTACGTCAGCCTTTTTCGTCCTCGTTTCTTTGAGAATGCCCAAGAGGCAAGCTTTGTTTTTAGGAGACTATATCCTAAATATGAGGTGCAGAAAAAACTATGCTTAGCAAGAGCCTTATTTGCCGCTACGACCTCAAAGAGCTTTAAGCAAAAAGAGGGAGCAGTCTTCATTGGAGCATTCCTCCCTTCAACTCAAATGCACGCTTGGGCAATAGAGGGCGATAAACACGCCGACCCCTATGACGAACTATGGACAGACTATGAACCAATAGCCATACTTAGATGAAGCAGATAACAAATAATCGCCCCAAACAAGCAAGTCTATCCTTTTACAACCACAAGACTAGGCAGATACAGAAAGATATTTGGTCTGAACTAAGTGAAGGCTTATGGCAGAAGTTTAGCATAAAAAACTTTCTTCACAACGTTCGCCTTGGAGCAACAAAACAGACGGAGTATCGCAATATCTTCCCTAACATTACGCCTATTTATCCTGGATTTTGCTGGGACTTTGATAGGCAATGTATGGCAGAAGAACTTTATCGTCCAAAACGAATAACAATAGACAAGCAAGAGTTTTATCGTCGTGCCGAAGCCTTTTTTGAGCCTTATAGAGGACATAAACTTGGCGTTCATCTAAGTGGAGGACTGGATTCAAGCCTGATTATCTGCTTGCTTAAGCTCTTTGATATACCTTTCTCTCTATATGGTTTTAGCTCCTTTCGCTTCGGTTTCCGTACTGAGCGAAGTATTCAAGAGCGTCTTGCTCCTCTTGGAGAGAAAGCTTGGCTTATAGATATGGAAGCTTATCCTTTCTATAGTGCCTTAGACGAGAAAGCACCTCATCAAGTGCCGAATGCTGCTATTAAGATGATAAAGGCAGACGAAGCTTTAGTGCAGGCAGCGACTGATAATGGCATAGAGTATATGTTTACAGGTCAAGGGGCTGATACGCTCTTTGTTGATGCTGTAGCAAATGTGGGCGACTTACCTGCCTTTAATATAGGTAATGAGTTTCTTTTCTCCGAAACACAGGATATGACGTATTCTCCAAAGGGAATAGAACTTGTCTCGTTCTTTGGGGATAAAAGTATTATTGAAGCTCTATGTAATCTGCGTAGTGGACAAGGAGATGACATTCAAAAGTATTGGGCAAGAGCCTTCTTTAAGGATATTTTGCCCAGAGAACTATCAGCCTATGCCTATCGTGCTGATTTCTTCGGCACTTCAATGAGTGGCTTAGAGCTTGCTAAACCATCGATAGCTAAGCTTTTCCGTCAAACAAATAAACTGCTGCCTCACAGCCTGTTTAGTGAGCGTGGTACGGAAGAAATGCTTAGAACCAATGTTTTTGATTTCAAATGCGAAACTTATCAGCTTTTCTGTTCAAAGATTTCTATCGCAGTGTGGCTGAATAGTTTATTTAATAATTAAATCTTATGATGAATAAAGAAAGGGTATTTCAGATTGTTTATTCTAAAGATAGAAATAATACAAGTCAGATTGCTCCTTATTTTCAAGAAGAGGCTATCGCAATGGAGAAGGAGGGATTTCTCATTGGGATAGAACCTATAGAGGAGGCAACAGACTTGATTTATAGAGGTTTTGCTATAACTGAAGAAGAAGATTACCCTAAAAACCAGCGTTATATCCATTCTTGGCGTGAGAATGCTTTGTATCACTTTATAGACCTTTATTATCCTATTATTGAAGATTTGACAATAGAAAGTTTCTTCGTTGATAGCCTTGACGATGAAGCTCTGATGAAAGCTATTGCAGAAAAGGGCTGGAATAAGGCTTTTATTAAGAATCGGAGCTATGCCCTTGAGCATATAGAGGAGGGACTATCAATTTTTCCTAAGCATAGCACTGAGGAGATGATGAAGTATTTCAGGCAGGAGGACAAGCCTTATGCTATTCGTCGCTATGTAGAGCCTAAGCTTTTGGAAGATGATACACGTTATTGGGTACTGAATGGTAAGGTTTATCGCAGAGATAATCTGCCTATTCCGAAAGTTGTCTATGAGGCAGCCAAGCGATTAAACAAATACGGCGGAAAATACTATACGATAGATGCAACTAACGACTTCGTTATTGAAGTAAATCCTGGAGAGAGTTCAGATAGGCATGGAGAAAACTCTGTAGAAGTCTTTGCCTCGTGGTTCAGAAATGCTTTCCTTGAATAGAATGTTTTTAATGTATTAGAATAAATAAATTGAATTATGAAGAATTTCTTTAAGCAAAGAAGTATGCTTCGCTACTTTGTTGAATGTTGGACTAAGAAGATTGTAAAATTCAACGGACGTGCTAGTAGAAAAGAGTATCTTGGTTTTATCCTTTACTCTATCCTTGTCTTTTGCATCAGTTTATTAGTACCTCCAGTTGCTATTATCTATCTAGTAGCAAGTCTTCTTCCTTATCTTGCTGTAACTTTCAGACGTTTGCACGATACGGAGAATTATCCTAAACTAGATTTTCAAAAAGACCCATTTATAAGAATCGCTACATTTATTGTAACACATATTTTTATTATTGGTTTTCTTTACTATGGAGAGATGTTTTCTCGAAGAAAAGGCGATGAAGGACCTAACAAATATGGTTCTGATCCTCGCTATGATTTTCCTGTAAAGAAAAAGAAGACGAAGAAAAATCGTTTTTTCTTATGGCGTATTTTTGATGTGTTTAAGAATCCATATCACAATGAATTATAAGGAACTCCTTATTCCAAAATAGGCTGTAGCCAGACGCTACAGCCTATTTTGGCTTTGCTTATTTACTTGTTCTTTTTGTTTCTTCTGTAAGAATAATTGCTTTAGATAAGGGAAAGCTCAGTTTTCTTTCTTACTTTTGTAATAATGTTTAGGAATTAAGAAGGAAATAGAAGAAATGAATATAGCAATCGTAGGAGCAAGTGGTGCAGTAGGACAAGAATTTCTGAAAGTTTTAGCCGAACGACCATTTAAGTTTAAGGAACTGAAGCTCTTTGCTTCGGCACGCTCAGCAGGTAAACAAATCATCTTTAAAGGCAAGAATTATACTATTCAAGAGCTTAGACACGGAGATGACTTCAAGGATATAGATATTGCATTTGTTTCTGCTGGGGCTAGTATTTCTAAAGAATATGCAGAGACTATTACGAAGCACGGAGCAATAATGATTGATAATTCTAGTGCTTTCCGAATGGACAAAGATATTCCTTTGGTTGTGCCTGAGGTTAATGGAGCAGATGCCTTTGACTGCCCTAGACGCATTATTGCTAATCCAAATTGTACTACCATTCAAATGGTTGTGGCACTTAATCCAATCCATAAACTTTCGCCGATTAAGCGTGTGCGTGTAGCAACCTATCAAGCAGCAAGTGGTGCAGGAGCTAAGGGAATGGACGAACTAGACAAGCAAACAAAAGCTATAGCGAAGAATGAAGAACCTCAAATAGATAAATTTGCTTATCAGCTCGCTTATAACCTCATTCCTCAGATAGATGTCTTTATGGAAAATGATTATACCAAAGAGGAAATAAAGATGTATCACGAAACGCAAAAGATTATGCACAGCGACATCGCAGTAAGTGCGACCTGCGTTCGTGTGCCTATTAGTAGAGCTCACAGCGAAGCTATTTGGGTTGAAACGACAGATTGCCTTGAGCTAGAGGCTGTACGTGAGGCTTTCCGTGGGGCAATGGGACTAGTGCTACAAGATGAGCCTGAATATCAAACTTATCCAATGCCACTCTTTATTTCGGAGAAAGACCCCGTCTATGTAGGGCGTTTGCGTCGTGATATAGCTGATGACAAAGGCTTAAGCTTTTGGTGCGTAGGCGACCAAATCAGAAAAGGAGCCGCCCTTAATGCAGTACAAATAGCAGAATATCTTATCCGTGAAGGTTTCTTTAAGAAGTAAAACAAACACATTATTAGATTAAATATAAAATGGAAGTACTTCATACGATTCAAGAAGTAAAGGATTTTGTTCGTTCACAGCGTTTAGAGAACAAAACAATTGGCTTCGTGCCAACAATGGGTGCTTTACACGAAGGACATATTAGCCTTGTTAATCAAGCTGTAAAGCATTGTGATACTTGCCTTGTAAGCGTCTTTGTTAATCCGACGCAGTTCAATGACCCAAAAGATTTGGAGACTTATCCACGTACCTTAGAAGCTGACTGCAAACTCTTAGAAAAAGCGGGGGCAAAGGCTGTATTCTCGCCCGCAGTAGAGGAAATATACCCCGAGGAAGATAAGCGTACTTTTGAAGTTGGCTCTGTCGCGGAAGTGATGGAAGGTGCTTATCGCCCTGGGCATTTTCAAGGTGTAATGCAGGTTGTCAGCAAACTTTTTGCTATTGTTGAACCAGATAAAGCTTTCTTCGGCGAGAAAGATTTCCAGCAAATTGCAGTAATTAAGGCTATGCAAAAGCTACTTAAATCAGAGATTGAGATTGTAGCTTGTCCTATTGTTCGTGAAACTAGTGGTTTAGCTCTAAGCAGTCGCAACCAAAGACTTTCGGAAGAAGAGCGAATTGTCGCTTCAAATATCTATCGTGTGCTAAGAGAGAGCCAAAAGCTTGTAGGAGAAAAAAGCCCAAAAGAGCTTATTCAGTGGGTTACAGAAGAACTTAATCAAATTGCACCGCTTAAGGTTGAATACTTTGAAATCGTTGATGCCGAAAGTTTAGTTAGCATCGAAGATTGGGCAGAATCTGAACATATTCAAGGCTGTATCACGGTCTATTGTAATGAAGTTCGCCTGATTGACAACATTTCATATTCAAATACAAATTAAGCAGAAAGGGAAAGAAATGCAGAAGCATCTAGCACGTAGAATGCAACAAGGGCTTACGCTTGCCTTTGCTCTGATGATACTTTTTAGTTGTGGAGCGAAGAAACGACATCAAAGTAAAAAGCAGAAAGTAACAATAAGCAAGCCTATAGCACAGGTTGAGTTTCCTGCCAAAGAGGAGTGGCAAGTGCCTCATCGTGATAGTCTGCGTGGCGAGATGCGTGCTGTATGGCTTACTTTAGCTTATGGACTTGATTGGCCGAGAGTAAAAGCTGATAATTATCGAGGGCTTAGGCAACAGAAAGCAGAGCTTAATCGCCTTTTAGACCAGCTCAAAAGAGATAATTACAATACAGTCTTCTTTCAAGCTCGTCTATCAGGTTCGGCTTGCTATCTAGGTTCACAAGAACCTTTGGCTCGTGTCTTTACTTCCAGTGGCAAAGCTCCTAGCTATGACCCTTTGGCTTATGCTGTTGAAGCGTGCCACGAGCGAGGTTTACAGATTCACGCTTGGATTGTAACTTATCCGATTACGATTAGTCGCAGGAGTAAGCATATCGTCAAGCAAAAGCACCCTAGTTGGATTATTCGCCACAAGCGTTCGCACAACCTAAACCCTGGAGAGCCAAAAGTCCGAACTTATATTGCAGACATTGCTCAAGACATCGCTAAGCGTTATGATGTGGACGGCTTGCACTTTGATTACTTTCGCTACCCAGAAGGTGCAGAGAGCTTTAGAGATAATAAAACTTACAAGAAATATGCACCGAAAGGAATGAGCCGAGAAGCGTGGCGAAGGGATAACCTCTGCAAACAGCTTCAAGAAATCAATCAAAAAGTAAGACTTTATAAGCCAAACATTCAAATAAGTGTTGCTCCCTTAGGTAAGCTGAAGCAATTACCAAGCCTAGGGCGTAAACACGGTTGGACGGCTTACGAAACGGTTCATCAAGACGTTGAGCGTTGGGCAAGGGAGGGCTTAGTTGATTTTGTCGCTCCAATGATGTACTATAAGGATGACCTTTATGAGCCTTTCCTTATAGATTGGCAAAGGAAGGTTGGTAAGTATGTTCCTGTCGTAGCTGGACTTGCACCTTACCGAATGAATGACGCAGGTTGGAGTACTAAAACGATTGCAGAACAAATAGAAATCGCACGCCGACATAAGGCAGGAGGCGTATCTTTCTTCCGTGCAGAGCATATTGACTCTCGCAATGAAGAGATGAAGCAAAAAATGAAGCAAGCCTTTCGCAAACCTGCACCATTGCCACAATTATACAGCATAAAGCATACTCCCAAACGCCCTGAACATTTGCAAACAAAGGTACAGAGTGATGATTCTATCCTCTTAACTTGGGATTATCCTAGCTCAAACGTTGAGGATATTTACTTCCGTGTTTGGGCAACGATTTATCACGATGACGGCAGTAAGCAGTCTTTTATGATTGCCGATAAGGTGCAGAGCAAGGAATGTAAGTTCAAACTAAAAAAAGGCTATAAGGGGAATTGCCTAGAGCTAGGCGTAGAAGCTGTGAATAAGATTTGGCGAGCTAGCAAGCCTTGTCTCAGAAGCTTGGAGTTTAATCTTAATGAATTTAGGGAAAGGACATTAGAGAAAACGTATGAAGGAGCAGAACATTAACCTATATATACATATCCCTTTCTGCTCGCAACGCTGTATTTATTGCGACTTTTTCACGCAGACCAATCAAAGTCTGCGTGAAACATTTATTAAGGCACTATGTCAGGAGCTAAAAGATAGACGAAATGAATTAAGTACAAATAGAGTTGCGAATATCTATTTCGGAGGGGGAACGCCCTCTCTACTCTCCATTGAGGAGCTGAAGCGTATCTTTGCAATTATCCAAGAACATTATAACATTCAAGAAGGTGCGGAGATAACGATTGAATGTAATCCTGATGATATCAACGAAGCTTATGTAGAAGGTTTGAAAGCCTTACCCTTCAATCGAGTGAGTATGGGCGTTCAGAGTTTCAAAGATGAAGACTTAAAGTTTTTGAATCGCCGTCATTCGGCAAAAGAAGTTTTTAGGGCTGTTAGCTTGCTCAAAGAGGCAGGTATCACCAACCTTAGTCTAGACTTAATCTACGGCTTACCCAATCAAAGTCTTAAAGATTGGGAGTATAATATTCAAACAATCCTAAGCCTAGACATACCTCATATCTCAGCTTATCATTTAATTTACGAAGAGGGAACAGCTCTAATGAAGCAATTAAAAGAGGGGAAAATCAAAGAAGTTAGCGAAGAGGATAGTTTGGCTTTCTTTCAATTACTAATAAAGCTCCTCAAAGATGCAGGCTACGAGCATTACGAAGTCTCTAACTTTGCCAAAGGAGGAGCGTATGCTAAGCTAAATACAGGCTATTGGCAAGGTATTGCTTACCTCGGCTTTGGACCTTCGGCACATAGTTATGACGGCAAAAATAGGAGTTATAACATCGCTTCTCTTAAGCAATATAGCGAAAGCATTCTAGCGGGGAAAAGAGCTTTTGAGGAAGAAAAACTTACATTAGAAGAGCAAGAGCACGAATATATTATGACTCGTCTCAGAACAATGTGGGGGATTAACTTAGAGGAAATGGAAACTTTCTTTGGCACTGAACGAAAAGTAAAACTATTAAGCCTCGCAGAGCCTTACATCAAAAGAGGGCAACTCCTCTTAAAGAATGACACACTTCGTCTAAGCAATGCTGGAGTTTTCATCTCTGACGCTATCATTGTTGATTTATTCTCTTAGCCTATTCCTCACTGAATACAATTAACTTAAGGAGAGAGCAGGGGCATTTGTATTATTGAGTGAATATATCTACTTTTGAGTGCTAATAATAAGGATTAAAGAAAAACAATAAAGTACGCTACAGCAAGTAAACGATGAAAGGAGGTAAGCAGAAGATACAGAGTCTCATCTATGGAGGTGGTTCGTGGCTGAACCGCCATAGTTCAGTACGTATCGGTTTGGTTATTGTAGCCGTGCTTTTCACCATTGGTTCTCTGCTCATCTCGGATAAGTTAGTTAAGCAAATGGCGCTCGAAGAGCGTCAACAAATGGAGATATGGGCTCAGGCAACACAAGCTCTTGTATCAGGAGGGAAAGCCGAAACGCTGAACCTAATGACGCATATCATTGAGATGAACGAAACAATCCCCGTTATCTTAACTGATGAAATGGGACGCATTCGCTCCTACAACAACATAGACTTGCCACGCAAAAACCCCGAGAAATACCTCTACAATAAGCTAAAAGAGTTTGGCGAAGCTTATCCTCCAATTCTTATCTATGGGCGAGAGATTGAATATCTCTATTACTCCGATAGTAATTTCTTGCGTCAGCTCTTGCTCTTCCCTTACATCCAATTATTTGTCTTTATCATCGTGCTTGCAATCTCTATCTTAGCGATTTCAAGCCTAAGACGAGCCGACCAAAATAAGATTTGGGAGGGCTTATCAAGAGAAACGGCTCATCAGCTTGGCACTCCTATCTCTTCTTTAATGGCGTGGCGTGAGCTTCTTCAAAATTCAGATATTGACCCAATGATTCCCCACGAAATGGGAAAAGACATTGAACGCCTAGAAATCATTGCAAACCGCTTTCAGAAGATTGGTTCATTACCTAAGCTTATTCCTCTAAACCTTGCCTCTATCCTTAGTCATTCGGTTGACTATATGCAACCTCGCATCTCGTCGCAAGTTGCACTATCCCTCATTGATAACGAAGAGGCGAACGCTTCTCTCGTAATGCTCAGCGATGTGCTTTTTGCTTGGGTGATTGAGAACTTAATTAAGAATGCTGTAGATGCAATGCAAGGCGTTGGGACAATAGAGGTTAGCTACGGCATAAAAGGCGAGGAAATATTTATTGACCTTAAAGATAGTGGTAAGGGAATTAGAAAAGGGCAGTTTGACGAAATCTTTCGTCCTGGGTACAGTACCCGTCAGCGAGGCTGGGGACTTGGACTTTCACTCGCCAAACGAATTATAGAAAACTATCACAAAGGTAGTATCTTTGTCAAGAAATCGGAGCTTGGCAAAGGGACAACCTTCCGCATTTTGCTCCCAATCGTTAAAGAAGATACACTTAATCAATAGACAATGCTTGAAGCACTTACCCCCTACTTAGAGAGCGGTTTGACCTTTATTTCAGCTCATTCCGTACAACTCATTGGAGCTGTAATCGCTCTTACTTACCTACGACTTCAATACAAAGCGAGCATTTGGCTTTGGGCTGTCGGCATTCTCTCTCCTCTTTTCTATATTTATATTTCACTTGAAGCCAAATTTTACGGCAATATCCTCATCAATGCTTATTTCCTCATTGCGAGTATTTGGGGGTGGGTTCTTTGGTATAAAAACAGGAATAAGGAGACTGGCGAAAACGAAGAAGCCATTACCTCAATTAGCTTAAAGAACAATTTGAAAAGTTGGCTCGTTGCCATTCCTCTATATTTCGGTCTTTATTACGTAACGACTAATTACACCGACAGCGTAATTCCTTGGGCAGACTCGCTTTCAGCTACTATTTCTTTTATCGGAATGGTTTGGCTTGCGAATAAGTGGCAGGAGAATTGGCTTTGTTGGATTGTGGCTGATGTGCTAAGTTCCTTTGTTTTCTATAAGTCGCAAGACTATGTTTCTGCCATTGTTTTTATGATTTATTGTGTTGTTGCCGTAATGGGTTATTTCCATTGGAAGAGCCTAGCAAAAGAACAGAATGAAGCACTATCATAAGCTAAACCGCCTAAACGCTCCTCGCACCATTGTACTTGCTAACGGGGCTTTCCCAAAAAGTCCTTTAGCTTTAGAACTGATTGATGCGTGGGCTAAGGGAGAGGAAGATTTTCGTTTGATTTGTTGCGACGGAGCAGTCAATAAATTGCAAGCCTATACGGAGGCAATGCCTGATGCCGTCGTGGGAGATTTGGACTCTGTTGCTCTTGAGTTAAAGGCAAAATTAGGACAAAGGCTCAAACAATATGCCGACCAAGATACGAACGACCTCACGAAAGCTATCAATTATATTAGTAAGGAGTTAAGAATAACTTCTGTTATCTTGCTTGGTGCTTCGGGCGAAAGAGATGACCATTTCCTTGCTAACATTGCCCTTCTACCCTCTTATGCAAATCTCTTAGATGAACTGATTATGCTAACAGATGAGGGAGCTTTTTATTTGGTTCAAGAGCCAAGCTCTTTTGACGTAGCTATTGGTCAGCAAATTTCCGTTTTTAACTTTTCTCTTACTCCGCTAACGCTCAAAGGCGTGCACTGGGCTTTGAATAAAGCCATTCTGCCCGAACTATGGTGTGGCACGCTCAATCGTGCCGACGAAGAGCAAATAAGTCTTACCTGCTCTACTCCTTGCTTGCTCTATCTTGCCAACGAATGCAAGCAATAAAACGATAAGCTTTCATAAAGCAAAACACCATAAAAATCCTCTGTAAGGACTTTTATACTATAAGCCTTCCCTTATTTTTTTGCTTTTAAGGGAAGCATTTTTATTTCACTCCGTGATGAAATAGATTTCATTCCGCAGTGAAAAGTTTTACACCACGGAGTGAAATCAGTTTTGAGTTAAGAGTTAATAGTTGGCTCGCCGAATGGCGAGCCTTTTTTCTTGTATCGGCTAATTCTTAATTATTACTGCGTCGTTGAATTTTGGGCTTAGCCTGAAATTTGATGTGCTTGCTTGATTTATTATAGTGCTATAAGGAGAATTATGATTAGCTTTGTGGAGAGATGAACTAATCGGCTTAATCATTTGTTAGAATAATAGCAGGTAAATAGAATTATAACACATTAAAAGATAAATATATAATGAAAGAATTATCAGACATTGGGCTAATCGGATTAGCTGTAATGGGCGAAAACTTAGCCCTTAATATAGAACGCAACGGATTTCAAGTATCGGTATTCAACCGTTCGCAAGATAAGGTAACGAACTTCATTAGTGGACGTGGTGCAGGAAAGCAATTCCTTGGCTTTGCCGAAATCAAAGACTTCGTAGCGTCGCTTGAAAGACCTCGTAAGGTAATGTTGATGATTCGTGCAGGTAAGCCTGTAGATACAGTTATTGAAAGCCTTTTGCCATTCCTTGATAAAGGCGACATCATCATTGACGGAGGCAACTCAAATTGGGAAGATAGCGAACGCCGTGAGGCTTATCTTCGTGAAAAAGGGCTTTACTTCGTCGGCACAGGTGTTTCGGGCGGTGAAGAAGGTGCTTTAATGGGACCTGCTATTATGCCTGGGGGAGCTGAAGAAGCTTGGGAACATATCGCTCCAATCTTCCAAAAGATTGCAGGAAAGTACGAAGACGGTACACCTTGCTGTTCTTGGGTTGGACGAGGAGGCTCAGGACACTTCGTTAAAATGGTGCATAATGGTATTGAGTATGGTGATATGCAATTGATTAGCGAGGCTTATTGGCAGATGAAGCACAGCCTAGGAATGAGTAATGACGAAATGGCTCAAAGCTTTACAGAATGGAATAAAGGTAAGCTTGGTAGCTATCTGATTGAAATTACGGCGGACATCTTAGCTCACAAAGACGAGCAAGGACGTTACCTAATTGATGATATTCTGGATACAGCAGGACAGAAGGGGACAGGTAAGTGGTCTGTAATCAATTCGCTTGAATACGGCTCGCCTCTTAACCTAATCGCTTCTGCTGTTTACGAACGTAGCCTTTCATCTTATAAGGAATTGCGTGTTAAGGCTTCGGAAGTCTTCCCTAAGAAGGCTGTTAGCGAAAAAGTTAATTTCACAATCAACGACTTAGCTGACTCACTTTATGCATCTAAACTTGTATCTTATGCTCAAGGATTTGCCTTAATGCAGAAAGCTTCTAATGAGCGTGCTTGGGGCTTAGACCTTGCTTCTATCGCTAGAATGTGGCGTGAGGGTTGTATCATTCGCTCTAAATTCCTCAATGCTATTGCCGAAGCTTATGAAAAGAATGCTCAGCTAGAGCATCTGCTCTTTGACTCGTTCTTTAGCAAAGATATGGAAGAAGCTCTTCCACAATGGAAGCGTGTTGTGGCAGAGGCAATGATTCAAGAGTTCCCTGTGCCTGCATATTCTTCGGCATTGAACTACTTCTACTCATTGCGTAGTGGCGACTTACCTGCCAATATGCTTCAAGCTCAGAGAGACTACTTTGGAGCTCATACCTTCGAGAGAAAAGACAGTCCAAGAGGAGAGTTCTTCCACGAGAACTGGACTGGACACGGAGGCGATACAGCTTCATCTACTTATAATGTCTAAGATGATGAAACAAGTTTTGTCTAAGCCCGACAGTCTAGTCTTAGTTATCTTTGGAGCGTCTGGGGATTTGAGCAAACGTAAGCTTATCCCCTCGCTCTATCAACTCTACAAACTAGGCAAACTACCTGAACGCTTTGCCGTTCTTGGCTTGGGGCGTACGCCTTATGCTGATGATACTTTCCGCCCTCATCTGCTTGAGAACCTAAAAAAGTATCTTGATAAAGGGGAATATGACGAGGACTTAGCACAGAGTTTTCTTTCTTGTGTCCATTACTTCTCAATGGATCCGCAAGTTCAAGAGCATTATTTTGACTTAAAGGCTCGCTTAGAGCAACTAGACAAAGAGATAGACAATCCGTCAAATTATATTTTCTATCTCTCTACGCCTCCGTCTTTGTACGCAGTTATTCCACAGCATTTGAGTGCTTATGGACTGAACAAAGGCTACAAAACGGATAATGACCCACGTCCTATTAGACGTATCATTGTGGAGAAACCTTTCGGCACAGACCTAGCTTCTGCCGAAGCGCTTACGAAAATCTATCGTCAATACTTTAGAGAAGAACAGCTTTACCGCATTGACCATTTCCTCGGCAAGGAAACGGTGCAGGATATAATGGCTCTTCGCTTTGCAAATGGCATCTTTGAACCTCTGTGGAATCGTAATTATATTGACCGAATAGAGGTTACGGCCGTTGAGAATATGGGGATAGAACGTCGTGGCGGTTTCTATGACCAAACGGGAGCTTTGCGTGATATGGTGCAGAATCACCTTGCTCAAATCTTAGCTCTCATAGCTATGGAACCTCCTGTTCAGTTTAATGCTAATCACTTCCGCAATGAGGTCGTGAAAGTGTATCAATCTTTCCGTCCAATGACCAAGGAAGAAATTCGTGAGAACGTTATCCGAGGACAATATACAGAAAGCGATTGGAAAGGAGAACACCATAGGGCTTACAGAGAGGAAGATAAGATTGCGGAAGACAGCCGAACGGAGACTTTCCTTGCAATGAAACTGCATATTGATAATTGGCGTTGGGAAGGAGTACCTTTCTATATCCGAACGGGTAAGATGATGCCCACTAAGGTTACGGAGATTATTGTGCATTTTAAGCCAACACCGCACAAGATGTTTGCCGATGTTAATGGCAATAGCATTCCTAATCAATTAGTAATCCGCATTCAACCTGATGAGGGTATTGTGCTGAAGTTTGCTGCGAAAGTACCAGGTTCGGGCTTTGAAGTCAAAAAGGTTTCGATGAACTTTACTTACGACCAACTAGGCGGTTTGGCTTCAGGCGACGCTTACTCTCGCCTCTTGGAAGATAGTATGATTGGCGACTCAACGCTCTTCACACGCAGTGATGCGGTAGAGACAAGTTGGCGTTTCTTTGACCCAATTCTCAAGCAATGGGAAGAGGAGCAAGACTTCCCTCTTTATGGTTATCCTGCAGGCACTTGGGGACCTAAGCAGAGCGAAGAAATCTTTACAGACGAAAGCCATTCTTGGACAAATCCCTGTAAAAATCTCACCAACTCAGACATCTACTGCGAATTGTAAGTTCTTAATTTTAATCTATTTACAAGGCTATGTAATTTAATGCACAGCCTTGTTTTTTATTTACCTTAAGGAGATAATCTCAGTTTGTTACCTTACGAACTCTAGTTTGTGCCTGTACGAACTGCAGTTTGTCACGGAACAAACTAGAGTTCGCAAAGGTGCGAACTCAACTTAATATTCTAAGATTGTATTTTATTAAATATGTCGTATTTTTGTTTTACTAAAAACAAATAAATATGATACTCAAACAATATAACAATCCTACGGAAGTAGCTGAAGCAATTATTCAGTCCGTCTTCGTAGAGGGTACGGCTGAGGGCAAATTAACACTTGCCGTTTCGGGGGGAAGTACGCCTAAATTATTATTTGAACTACTTGCCAAAGAAGAAAATAGCAAGCGTGTTCATTGGTCAAATCTTCAGCTTTATTGGGTTGATGAACGCTGTGTCCCTCCGACGGACAAGGAGAGCAATTACCTAATGACTTACGAAAGTTTGCTTAGACACGTTCCACTAAAAGAAGAACAAATTCATCGTATTAAAGGCGAAGTGCAGGAAGTCTGCGAAGAAGCTCAGCGTTATACGGACTTAGTTTGCTCAAACTTAGCACAAGAAAATGCTTTGCCTATCTTTGATGTGATTATCTTAGGTTTGGGAGATGACGGACATACTTCTTCTATTTTCCCAACAGAGATGCACTTGCTAGAGGAAGTAACGCCTTATATGCCTGCGACAAATCCTTATTCTGGGCAGAAGCGTATCGCTCTGACGGGGCAAACAATTCTCAAAGCTAAACGACTACTTTTCCATAGCGTCGGCGAGGGCAAAAAAGAAGTCTTACAAGAAATAGTTTCACAAGACCCAAAGAGCGAAAGCTATCCTTCGGCTTATTTCTTCCGTCATCGTGCAGACCTCGAGCTATACACCGACCAAGAATTACTCTCCTCTCTTTAATAGAACTAAATAGCCTTTCCCCTAAAAAAACTTTTCTAAAAGCTGTTCCGATTTGTGGCATTCGCTTAAGTTTGGAAAGTGTGTGGGAATAGTCAAAAAAGTTTCTGGGAAAACTTTTTGAACTTACACGGAAAACTTTCAAAAGTTTTCCGTGTATTTTTTTGAACAAATTCAAGTCGTCTATAAGTCTTTGATAAATAGGGGATTAAAACAGCCTGTGGCGAGCACTCTGTGAGTGTTCTGATTTGTGGTATTTATCAAGGTATTTTAGGGACTTAAAGCGAGCGAAAGACAGGGGGCATATCATAATGTAGTAGGGGCAAAATCGAATTGATATATTTGCAGAAATAAAAAACTTGAATTACCTTTGTAAAGCAAGGGAGAGAAAGTCTTTTAGCTTGGTTCTTTTGCAAGTTTTATAAACGCGGGTGGTGGAATCGGTAGACACGCTACTTTGAGGGGGTAGTGCCGGCAACGGCGTGTGAGTTCAAATCTCATCTCGCGTAC
>PDWI01002238.1_pt1 | contig 29757 bp, 32 predicted proteins | sample 1430891 | NCBI WGS metagenome assembly PDWI01 (sample SAMN01162508, study PRJNA174530) | Oral metagenome, whole genome shotgun sequencing project. | biome: Marine environment; feature: Marine mammal; material: Swab sample of the gingival sulcus; isolation source: swab sample of gingival sulcus... | reverse complement strand
TTTTATGTTAATAGTCCGGCTATTCACAGAAAATTTGTGAAAATTGGTTCTCATTTTCATGGGATTTCGCTTCGATCCCCTAATTATCAAACACGCTCTTAGATGTAAAAGCAAGATAGGAACTTATTTGAATTTTCATATAAAAACAAGCAAACAGGCTCCAAAAATTGCCCTGTGTATGGAACCAGACCACCAATTTTGATCATTCAATTGAATTCGGTATTATTATTTGTTATAGTTTTTAGACCCATAGGGTAGATTTTTCTTTAGCAAGTATTAATATTAATATATTGGGGTATTATGGAACGTATCCCCCTGAAGAAATAAGGTGTAACCCATGCTGATTGTTCACCTTTAACTGTATTTAAGAAAGGAAACGACATGGCAGAAACTGTCATCAAACTGGGCCGGAAAGAAAAGGCCTCAACTTTTATGGATAAGGTTAAAGAGATTCTGCCCGAGGGCGGAAATCTTAATGCCTGCCTGACATGTGGCGCCTGCGCATCAGGCTGCCCTGCCACTGGGCTGGCTGACATGGACCCCAGAAAATTTCTGCGCATGGCTGCCCTGGGCATGGATGAGGAAATTGCCGCATCCAATTGGCCCTGGATGTGCAGCATGTGTATGCGCTGTATTTATGTCTGCCCCATGAAGATTGATATCCCCCAGCTTGTTTTCAACGCCCGGGCATTACGGCCCAGAGAAGAACGGCCTAAAGGGATCCTGGGCTCCTGTGACATGGCATTGAGAAATGAGACCACCTCTGCCATGGGCACCAATCAGGAAGACTTTGAATTCGTTGTGGAAGATGTTCTGGAAGAGTACCGGGAAGCCCAACCTGAATTTGCGGACATGGAAGTACCCATTGACAAGGAAGGTGCAGAATTTTTTGTGAATCAGAACTCCAGGGAACCCAACATGGAGCCCGATGAAATGGTGCCTTTGTGGAAAATACTCCATACGGTAGGTGCCAACTGGACCTATGGTTCCAAAGGATGGGCCGCCGAAAATTACTGCATGTTCCTGGCCGATGACGAGGCCTGGAAAAAAATAACCAAAACCTCATCGGATCAGGCCAATAAACTGGGGGTTAAGACGTTCCTGAACACCGAATGAGGGCACGTCACATTCTCAGTCCGGGCCGGACTGAAAAAATACAACCTGGAACATGATTATCAAGTAAAAAATATTTATGAATACTATGCCAAATGGATACGTGAGGGCAAACTCAAGGTTAGCTCTGACTGGAACAAAGACCTGAAAATTAAATTTACAGTTCAGGATCCCTGCCAGATTGTAAGGAAAAGCTATGGCGATCCCATTGCCGACGACTTAAGGTTTGTGGTGAAATCCATTGTGGGCGAAGAAAACTTCATCGACATGCAGCCCAACCGCTCCAACAATTATTGCTGCGGCGGCGGCGGCGGGTTCCTTCAATCCGGATTCAAAGAAGAACGCCTGGCTTACGGGAAGATCAAAGACGATCAGATCCAGGCCACAGGTGCAGACTATTGCATCGCCGGTTGCCACAACTGCCACGCTCAGATTCATGAACTGAGTCACCATTATGGCGCCAACTACGGCGTGGTTCATCTGTGGACCCTGATTTGCCTTGCCATGGGCATTCTAGGCCCCAATGAAAGGGAATACCTGGGAGATGATCTTAAAGAGGTAAACGTCTTCCATCCTGAATCCGCCATGTAGTACGATTCTGTTTGCGCAGATACAGGAGGGCCGGCAGTAAATTTTATACTGCCGGCCCTTTTTTTTAGTTGAAAACTAAAACCGTTGTGCGACAGGCTGTTACGGAAATTGGGAAAATCAGCATTCCGTAACCGCCTGGCGGGAATACATTTAGACTTACCGTGTACTGCTGCTGAGTATCAGCCCCTGGGGCAGGCTTTCCCCAAAAATGGATGCTTCATCGGCGGACTCAATGGGCACAACGGTCTGAATCATCTCCAATGATTTTTCAGGTGCCTGCATCTTTCCAAGCCATGGAAGCACTGCCTGGATAATATCCGGGGAAACATCACGGGTTCGATCTCCGGTTTTTCTAAGAATCTGGGCCACTGCAGCCACGACCTGATCCTTATCCTTGGGGGTCCAGGGTGTTGTCATCAATATTCTGGCCCATTTCTCCACCTTTTTTGCCGGAACCACCCTGTCCACAGAACCATAAAGAAGCTCTCTGGCACCGATCCGGGATAAGACCCAAAACATTTGATGGGGTGTTTTGCCCGGTTTCAACTGGGGGATCAGTTTTTTTGATAAAGCGATCTTGTCTTTTATCAGCAGACGTTCCATATTTGCTGCGGCCATCCACACTTCAGTCATTTCTTGTTTGGGCATTTTTTTTCCGGCACCGCTGTTTGCCAATACATAGCTGGACACATCCTGAAAAAACTGCCGCTGTTGACCGGCCGTCAAGCCACCTGCGATCCGGCGGCAAAAGATCCACCATTCAAGGGCATTTTGTTTGGCTTTGGGGAACGCGCTTCGTTGTAAATAAACTTTCCACAACTTAGGCATGCGCGCTTCATCAAAGGCATCACCAAAGCCCGGCCTGATACAGAATCCAGTCAAATTTAACCAGCGAACTTCGTGCTCCGGGCTGTTTTCCCGCCATTGGGGATTTTCAATCAGATGATCTGCCACGGCTCTGAGAAAGGATAAAGGCCATTTATTTCTCTTTGTCTCCACCAGTTTTTCTATATGTTTTACCACAGAAGACAACCGGGCATTGTCGGCAGATCCGGAAAAGGCGTCTGTTAACAGATCCCGGACACTATCTACGGTGTCATCATCATAGACTTCGCTTTCGAAGGCTTCTCCGGCTTGGGGTTCCCGCAATTGAAACTGAAGTTTCCACCGATGGGAAGACACGCTGGAGCGGCACCACATGGCCAGGGTTCCCATCTCGGTATATTCCGCCTCAACCTTTACCGGAATCTGTTTTGCCTCCCCTTTTTTGCCAAATTTAATAACGGTTTTAAGGGGGGGCAGAGGGGTCATGGTGTCATCAACCTGAAGAATGTCCCCTGTTTTATCACCAGATCTGAAACTGGAGCTGAACATCGAAAAAAGAACAGGCTGGTTGGTGACAACCTCAAATTCCATTTCCGGCAGCTGGATCAATGACCCCTCATCCAGGCCACGCTCCACAACGCACATGATCGATTTACAGGTTGTGTCACACGTTTTATGTGGACGGGAGTGTTCATTCTGGGAATTATCCGATGCAATGCCGATATAATAACTTCTGGGACTGCCGCTGCCCACACGGACCCCCATGCCTTGTTTGACAAGACCATAGTAAGAGGCCCCCAGGGAAACCGAAAGGTCCGGATCACGGTTGTCCAGGACGGTGGGCAAGGCCTGCGCCCCACAGGAAAACCATTTTCCAATGGCTGATCTGATTTTATTTTGAAATACAGACGGTTTCAGGGAGCCGCCATTAAACAAAATATGATCAGGTATGGGTTCTTTACCCAAAAGCGCTTTGACACTTTCGCGATGGCGCTCTAAAAACCATCCAATGTGACGGGTTATTGCAGGTTCCTGCTCATAGGGAAGACCAAAGTCGGCAATTGCCTTTCCTGCTTTTTTAGGATTGGCAAGGCTGGATTCAACCTCTGGAAAAAAGCCTTTGCACAGGATCTCTTCAAGCTCATCTTTTTCCAGATCCGCTGACAATGTATTGGCAATAAGTGCGCGCCCCTCGCCCCGTAATACAATTCTAACCCGGTCTTCATGACCATCCTCGTGGCTGTCCAAAAGAAGCTTTTCTTTGGCGGCCCGGCATTTATAACTCAGTGTTTTCCATTGATCCGGGGTAAGGTTTGTTTTTTGGGGAAATTTTGATGCGACATAACGGGCCAGGGTCAGATCAATATTGTCTCCACCTAAAATCAGATGCTCCCCCACCGCCACCCGCTCAAACCGGGGACTGCCTTGGGCCTCTTTCAATGAGATCAGGGTAAAGTCGGTGGTTCCTCCGCCCACATCGCACACCAGGATCAGGTCGTCTGGTTTGACATGGGATTGCCAGTCATGCTCGTGGCGTGTCACCCATGCATAAAACGCGGCAAGGGGTTCTTCCAGCAGGGTGATATTGTTACTGAATCCGGCTTGCCGTGCTGCCTTCAGGGTATATTCACGGGCCGCTTCATCAAATGAGGCAGGAACGGTGATGACGGTAAATTGATTTTCAAGGAATAGATCCTCATCTTTAATAAAGTGGTTCCACGCTTTTCGAATATGTCTTAAATATTCACTGGTCGCTTTGACCGGGGATAGTTTACCCACATTCTGGGAGCCCCACGGCAGAATCGGGGCGTCACGGTCGGCCCGGGAATGGCACAGCCAGCTTTTGGCAGAGGAAACCAGCCGGGAGGGCACTTGTGCGCCATGATCCCTTGCAAACACACCGGCAAACAGATCACTTTCCTTTTTCCATGGATGTTTCAGCGCTTCTCCGGCAACATCGTATTCACCGGGAATATATAAAAAAGAGGGCAGCACCGGAACAAGTGAAAATTCACCCGGTCCGGTTAATTGAGGCACCTTAAAGACTTTTATTTCAGTACTGATGCCCTCATGGGCGTTTTGTGCCTCTAGGTGGGTCAGGTCAGCGTAGGATACTGCCGAATTGGTCGTTCCCAGATCGATGCCGACCACATATCGTTTATCTTGAAAATCCACAATCGTCTCCTACTCACCATTGGCCTTTGGCCTGACATTGAGCTCCAGACGCCATTTGCGGTCATCATCCCGGGCGCAGGCCCAAAATTCGAGGGTGCCGATTTCGGTCACTTTGACTTCAAACGTTACCGGTATAAATTCCCCCTCTTTGCCTTCCAGCCGGGTTTCAATGGCGGTGAGCGCCGTGATCCCCATATCTTCCCAATTATCTATCACATCTCCGAGCTGATCGTCATGTCGATGGGCAGAACTCATGATATCAAACGTCACTTTTTCGCCCACCACCAGATTAAACAGACGGTCCTTACTTTCTGCCTGGCTTCCATCTTCCATGCCGAATGGTGCAATGCAAAGGGCTCTGGTGGGCATGGCAAGCCCTGGTACAGCGGGCATGGCAGCTTCAATGGCCATATAATAAGACATCCCCAGCCCGCCGCGTATTTTGATCCCCTCTCCCCGGGCGGCCTGACCATAATAAGCAGCCCCCCAGGCCACGGAAAGATCATAGTCCACCGCATCGATTTCCCGGATCTTTTCGCTGCCGGATGCATTGTGCCACTGCGTTAGTACATCCAGAATCCGTTCTCTGATCAACGCAGACTTCATGACCCCGCCGTTAAATACAACCGCCGTGGGCAGTCTTGGATGCCCATGGTCATCTGTATGGGAAGAGATAAACTGAGCCAGATGTCGTGTGATGGCCGGATCCGATTCATAGGACAGGCCAAACTCTTTCATGCCTGTGGCACTGCTTGCCGCAGGTTTGTCATCCAGGCCGCATACCGGGAAAAAACCATCCAGCACCACTTGCTGTACCTCCTCAAGTTTCAAGCGCTCTTTGATGGTTCCTTTGATCAGGCCGGATCCCCTTCCCAGGATCGTTACAGGGTATTCGTCGGTGCCCTGGGATGAAAACAACGCCTCTTTTGCTTTTCTGCAGGAGTGAACCAGCCCTCTCATCTGCCAGGCATCCAGTGTCTGTTTTTTTTCCCGGAGCTTTGCCGCCAGAAAATAGGAGAGTGTTAAATCCAGATTATCCCCCCCCACAAGCAGATGATTACCCACAGCCACACGTTCAAGATTTAAAAGGCCATCAGCATCCTCATTCACCTCAATAAGACTGAAATCGCTGGTACCGCCACCAATATCACAGACCAGGACAAGGTCGCCTTTTTCCACGTGATCCCGCCAGTCATCACCGGCTTTGTCAATCCAGGCATAAAAGGCCGATTGCGGCTCTTCAATGAGGACAATATCTTCCAAGCCGGCCAGTTGGGCCGCCTTCACCGTCAATTCCCTGGCCACGGCATCAAAAGATGCCGGCACCGTCAGGTAGATGGATTGATTTTCAAGACAAAGAGATGGATCCTCATCACCGGCCATTTCATGGTTCCAGGCATTTTTGATATGCCTGAGCAGCGCACATGCGGCGTGGACCGGAGATAATTTTTCGATCTCTTTTGTGGCATCCCAAGGCAAAATAGGTGTTTCCCGATCCACCGCCGGATTGCACAACCATGATTTTGCCGAGGCAATGAGTTTATAGGGCAGTTCTGCGCCCCGATCTCTGGCAAATTCACCTGCAACCGTCATCGTCTCTTCTTCCTGCCATGGCAGCTGTAAGGCGTCCGAAGAACGTTCATGGGCTTCCTTGACATAAAGAAAAGAGGGAAGAGAATCTCTTAATTCAACCACCCCGGGACCTGTGAGTTGGGGCATTCTGAAAAGGCTTATTTTTGCCATTTCCTTAGGCGCTCTTTCAGCTTCCATATCTGAGTAGGCCACCACGCAATTTGTTGTCCCAAGATCTATTCCAACGATATATCGGCCCTCTTTCACGGCACACTCCTGCAAATCAATAAAAATGTTTTATTCAACTTCTACTTCTGCCGGCGCAATAATAGAGGTGTCTTGTACATCTGATAATTTGGGCACCTCATTTTTTGAAGCCTTCCATCCCCGGTGCCTCAACACCCCTGTAAACGGAGGCTCACCGGAAACATTGCCCGTTAATTTTATGGCATGGGGGTCAAATCCCGGGGCAATTTCAACAACATCCCCCTCTTCTTTATTGATGACCGGCTCCGGGGACAGGTACTTATTGACACTTTTCTTGCAGTCTTCCTGTATGCTTCTGACAGCCGCACCGATCTGATCATCATCATAGACAGACAACTCTTCTGCAAAAAAATCCAGCAACCGTCCTTCCCGTTGCAGCACCGATATAAAATGCAGAAAAAGTCTTTTTTGCCGCTCCTGTTCCAGCCGTTTATCCACAAAATCCTTCTTCTTCGGGCTTTCATCACCTTTGCGGCCTTTTTTGCCGGCAGCTAAGGCAACGCTGTCTTTAAACAATGAAGAGACGCTTAGTTTCAAAACCGCCCAGAGAATAAGGCCTAAAACCAGAAAAACAAGCACAATAAGGGTAACAATGCCCACAGCATATTGTGTCATCACCATATTTAAAAAAGAGGCCACATCATCAACGTGCTTGACTGCAATTGTCCCATTTATTCCGGGAATAGTAATGATGCCGTCAGATTCTGGTGCAAAGAGGACTGCCATTTTTTTCAGTCCGAAATAGACCCCTGCACCAACCGCCCCGCCAAGGGTCAACATAAACAGCACAATAACTATAGATGATCTTGTCGAATATGCCTTTGTTGCGTTCACGATGTATTTTCTCCTGATTTTTATATGTTGCGTTATCACTGATCAACATACTAAAAAATGCAGGTGCATGAAACCTTTTTTCAGCAATTATAGATATGACGTGTTTCAGTTAAAAAGCGCATACAAAGACGCTAACAGCCTGTTTGGTAATTGATTTTATAACCCTTTGTGCCGTTGAGGCGAAGAATGGCCCCGTTTGAAAAAAACGTCAAAAAACGGATTGTCAAACATCCCCGGGGATATTACCGGGATACCGGAGTGCTTTACCACCTTTTGCGGATTCGTGATCTGCGGCAGATGCAGTCCCATCCGGCTATGGGCTTTTCCTGGGAGGCCATGGTTGCCGAGCTGAGCGGCAATTTCGCCGTGATAATTGGCCGCTCAGCCCGGCATTATTGAAGAAATTATCCGATGATGTCCGGCAAAACGGATGTTGGTTTTGACAACCTAGGAAACAATACTGCCGGCAAGGCCGTTGCGATTGCTATATTGATCATATTTAATATTAACGATTTTTCCTTTAAGACTATCCCAGTTTCCATGTGCATCCGTGTTATTATCAATAAGGATGGTCAGGTAGTTTGTGGTCACGGCCTTAAGCTTACCTGTGCTGGGGTCCCTTTGATTCTGGATCAGGCACTTAAATATGCGGCCCTGGTTTGATTTGAGAAATTCCTTACGTTTCTGTTCACCAAGTTCACGCATCAGTGCCGCTCTTTTTTTTGCTGTATCCGGCGGCACCTTTGGGGTGAAATGCCATGCAGGTGTCCCTTTTCTTGGGGAATAGGGGAATACGTGAAGGTAAGATACGGGCAGTGCCGAAACAAAATTGTATGTGTTTTCAAACGCTTTGCCGGTTTCACCGGGAAAGCCTGTGATGATATCAAGGCCGATACCGGCATGGGGCAGGGTGCTGTGGATCCTGTGGATAATTTCCGAAAACTGTTCAGCTGAATAAGGCCGCTTCATACGGGACAGCAAGCCATTGTCCCCTGCCTGGAGAGGGATATGAAAATGATCGCACAAAATATGGCCGGGCCGGGCCATCTGAATGAGATCATCGGTGATTTCATTGGGCTCAATGGAGGAGACCCTTATTTGATCCACGGGCTGATTTTCATCAAGGGTTTTTACAAGCTGCGTCAAAGAGGTTTTAGGGTTTAAATCAAGACCATACAGTCCTGTATGAATGCCTGTTAAAATCACCTCTTTGAATCCCTGTTTGCTTAAGCCTGAAATATGGGTCATGACCTGGTCAACGGGCATGGATACGGATGCCCCCCTGGCATAAGGGATAATGCAATAGGTGCAGAACTGATTGCATCCATCCTGGATTTTCAAATAGGCCCGGGTCATTTTACCGGATACGGGGTGTTCAAATCCCACAAAGCCTGCTGCGTTGCCGTATTCGGGTGTTCTGAATTTAAATAACTCTTTTTCAGGCCGTTCCCGGGTCAGATATGCAGGGATCAAAGGTTTATCCTGGTGACAGACAATGAGATCCACACCTGGGATCTGTCTAAACTGCTCCGGATCTGTCTGTGCGTGGCATCCGGTGACAATCACTGTTGCATGGGGATGTTCACGGATCAGTTTTCTGGTTTCCTGGCGGGACTGCATGCCGGCCCTGGACGTGACTGCGCAGGTGTTGACAATACAAATATCAGCGGGGTGGTCCTTACCTGCCCTTGAAAATCCATGGGCTTCAAGCTGACCTGCGATGCCGTCTGATTCATATTGATTGACTTTACAGCCAAGGCTTTCGATATAAAATGTTTTTTTTTTCATTGGATTGCTGCAATTATACCTGCACCCAATACACGGTTTCCCTGATAGAATACTGCGGCCTGACCAGGCGTTACTGCATTTTGGGGCGTGTCAAATGTTACCATGCCGCGTGTTTCATCCCAGTCAAGGCAGGCAGGGGCTGCCTTGTGGCCGTAGCGGATCTGAACGGTCAGATCCCTGATGTTTTCCTTTTCAGGATAATTCCAGACCACGTGTTCAACCGTCATCTGTTTTTGGGCAAGATCTGATTTAAAACAAACATGAAGGGTATTGGTGTTCATATCAATTTTTTTTACATAATAAGGCGCAGGACCCGGAATATTGATACCCTTGCGCTGGCCAATGGTAAATTGGGCAAGCCCCTGATGGGATCCCACGGTTCTGCCCTGGCTGTCAACCACTGGTCCGGGCATGGGGGATACCTTTGTTCTGGCATGAATGAATGCCCCATGATTTTTACCTGGCAAAAAGCAGATATCCTGGCTTTCATCTGGTACCACCGGTACAAGATTGTGTTGTCCGGCAAATTCCCGGACCTGGCTTTTGGTAAGATCAGCCAAGGGAAACACCAATCTGTCTAAAATGTCAGGGGAAAGCATGGATAGAAAATAGGATTGGTCTTTATTCAGGTCCTTTCCCCTTTCAAGCCATGCCTGTTCAATCTTTTTTCTGCCAGGAGTGTACCGGTTGACCACCCTTGCATAATGGCCGGTTGCCATGAGATCTGCCCCAAGCTGTTGTGCATGGTCAAACAACGCCTTAAATTTTATCTGCATATTGCAGACAAGGCATGGATTAGGGGTATTGCCGGCCATGTAAGTTGACACAAAATAGTCAACCACCCTGGTCTGAAATTCCTGGGACAGGTCAATGGTGTGCATGGGAAATCCGAAAACATAACCCAGAGCAGATACGTCCAACATCCCTTTTTCATAACCGGTGGTGAAATGAATACCGAAAACCTTTTTAAACCGCTGTTTAATAAGAAACCCTGCTGCCAGAGAATCTATCCCGCCGCTCAGGGCCACGGCCACAACCGGAGAATCAGGCATCAGGCCGTCTCTTTTAAATCGTCACTGAACAGGCCCATGACCCGGACAGGGCAGGTCAAAAGACAGCGTTCGCACAAACTGCATTTTTCCCGGTCAAATATCACTTCCATTTCAGGGCGTTTGATGTACAGGGCGCCTGTGGGACAGACTGCGGTACATGCGCCGCAATGGGTGCATCTTTCTTCATCCTTATAAATATTATGTTCGGCCGTGGATACACGGACGCCCTGTTCCTTTAAATAAGTGACGCCCTTGTTAAATGCGTCTTTGCCGGCAGAAGATATTTCAAGCACCATATGCCCTACTTTTTTTGAGGATATCCGTGCCTTTAAGATATTAAACATCAGGTCATATTTTTTAACCAGCTGACAGACAATGGGCCTTTGGGCGGCTTGGGGGGGAAACTCTAAAATTACAATTTTTGAGTACAACGCTTTAATCTCCATTTCTTTTTTGGGCTTGGTCATAACTTTGACCAGACCCTAGATTGGGGTGAACAAAGTCTCGGCCACCGGAAATTCGTATGGCCTAACACATGACCAAGGCCTTTTTTTAAGGCGCAATCCAATTGAATATCATATACCACTCATCGTGCTTATATCAATCTTTTACCCCATGCCTGGATCGCTTCAATTTGCCAATTTATGAAAAATTTATTGTCAAATAATTATTTTTTCAGATAATAATGTATTATATGTTTTCCGTCACAAAAAGAGCGAAAGAGCGCCGATACAGATACAAAATTGTATAAACACTGTACTCAAGCTGATGAAATCCAGTATTTCAGGCAATATTTCAATAAAAGAAAATTCTGTTGTAGTTGGACCTTCGATGCCCGGACCTGGTATAGAAAAAATAAGAGCCCTTGAAAAGAAAATGAAGTACTTAGGTATTCACAAAAAGGATATCCAGGAAAAATTTATAACATCCTCGGGCCGTGGCGGTCAAAAGGTCAATAAATCGTCCTCTGCGGTATTTTTAAGCCATTTGCCCACCCAAATAAGCGTAAAATTTGGGAAATACAGATCCCAGCATCTGAACCGGTTTATGGCGCTGCGAAGCCTGGTGGAAAAAATTGAGCAGCAAACATCCGGGATGCCCGATGCCGCAGCCCGACAATTGACCCGGCTGAAAAAGCAGAAACAACGGCGAAGAAAAAAGGCACTTAAGAAAGTGTCGTTCCCCAAAGCGGATTGATATGTTTAACTGACTGAATTTGAAGACTGAAATCTGTTGGGTATTGGAATTTTTGGGGAATCTTGATTTTGGCGTTCACCTCGCAGGTGAAGCACCGGATAGAATTTTCGAAATGATGTCAGCATATTTCAAAAAACATGCCGACCTGTTGAATCACAAACCGGCATGGGTTTGAAAGGTGCAATACCTATTTATAGTTTAGAGTCTGTTTAGCAAATTTTCCTGGCCCCCTGCGGATGGGTTGGTTTGCGTTCAAACATTATACAGAACTGTTTTTTGCATCAAGATCACTGAGAAGCTCTGAAAAGGATTTTTGCCCAAGAAATTCAACGAATTGAGAGCGGTAATTGGCAACCATACTCACCCCTTCGATATTGATATCATACACCAGCCAGGGGTCTTTACCCTGCTTATACATGATGTATGCAATGGGAATTTCAGTACCATCTGCGGTGATAATCTGGGTCTGAACTTTTGCGTATTCCCGGTCCCTTTTTGTTTTGCGCTGCTCATTAAGATAGATCACCTTTTCATTGGTATAGGTTTCAAGCTTGGATATATAGGTATTTTCAATCAGAGACTGAAACCGGACCGTAAACGCCTGTTTCTCTTCCGGGGTTCGCCTTCTCCAGTGTTTCCCAAGACTGGACTGAGCCATACGCCCAAAATCAAAACCACGCAGGACAATGTCACGAATTTTTTGCCTGCGGATCTCTTTTTTCTCATCCCCTTTAAATTCCGGTGCGTTAAGGACATCAAGGATGGCGTCCACCCTGACCTTAAGGGCTTGTGTGGCTGATAAACCGTCTGCAGCCAGGGTCTGTTGGGGAAACACAGACATTGCAGAAAACATCAATGCAAAGAAAACCAGTGTTCTGATTGTTTTCATCCGTTTTAATCCTTCAAATATTGCCTGGTTTGTTTACAATGGCGTCAATGTCCTGGAAGGGAAAAGGGGCAGATAAATTTTTTGCACCCTGACCTGGGGAGTTTGCTTTAGGTTTATGGCCGGAACCTGAAAATGAAATGATTTGACCGTCGTTAAACTCAACCTGGTAGTTGGGCCGGATACCTTTGCCTGTAGTGCCGAAAAGAACCTTTGATTCGGAATCGACTGCCATATTTTTCAGTACCTGTTCAAGAAAATTTTTCGATAATTGTGCCACCCGGTCAATGTCCCATTCTATGTTGTTTTTGACCCGGGATCCCGAGCCGGATGATGCTGTTCCTTTGTTTTTTAATTTGGCAATTCTGTCTTGCATTCCCCTGAGCTTCATTGCCAAATTCTTAACCGAACGTTCCTGAATTTCTCCAGAAGCTTTAGGCCTCAAAGCGTCCAGTTCACCAAATGCCTTGTCAAAGCAGGCCGTTGACTCATCCAGATCCTTGTTTTCTATCAGCTGGTCCATTTGTTCACACAAACGGTTGATGGACAGCCTTGATTCACGAAATTTCGTAGGTTCCATTTTACCTCCTTCATGGTTAATGCAAACTGTTTAACCGCCTGTTTTGTTCTGCCCACCCCCTTGTTTTTAGGTAATAGGTCACATGAAACCGACGACAACATCCTGCAAGTGATCCGTCATTGGTTCAATATCCTACACCGACTGCATATTTATTTCAAGAAACAGCCCAATTTTGATAAACAGATGTTTTTCTTTACATTCTTTTTATTTGCCCTTATAGTTCTAACCATGAAATTCTACACAGTGGCCAGGGGCCGAAAAACAGGAATATTCACATCGTGGTCTGATGCCCAGCGACAGGTCAAAGGATTTTCAGGCGCCCGGTTCAAAAGCTTTAAAACAAAGCAGGAGGCTTTGGCCTTTCTGGAGGATCCGTCCTGTACAAATTCTGCATCGTCAAAGAAAAAAAAGAGCGGGCATCAGCAGCCGGCCAATTATGAATACCCTGAAAATGCCGTGATCGTCTATACGGACGGCGGGGCCATCGGCAACCCCGGCCCCGGGGGATATGGCGTGGTATTTGAAACCGGGGAAACCTTTTCCGGCGGGTTTAATCTGACCACCAACAACCGCATGGAACTCTTAGCTGTGATCGTGGCCCTTGAGGCCCTTGAAGGAGAGACCCGACCCATCTGCCTGCATTCGGATTCCCGGTACGTTGTCAACGGTATTACCAAAAACTGGGCCAATGCATGGAAACGCAGGAATTGGAAAAAATCCGACGGTACTCCGGCCCTAAATTCTGATCTGTGGCAGCGTCTTTTGGGTCATCTGTCCGGTCTTGATGTCCGGTTCATCTGGGTAAAAGGCCATGCCGGCAACCCCTTGAACGAAGCCTGCGATATCCTTGCCAATTCAACCGCCCACATGCCCGGCCTGCCGGATGACACAGGGTATCTTAAAAGTCGTAAGAGCTTATTTGGTAATTAGGGATCGAAGCGAAATCTTATGACAATGAGAACCAATTTTTACAAATTTTTTGTTAATAGCCGGACTATTAGCATAAAAATTGGGAAGATTGGGGGCCTTTTTCATGAGATTGCAGCCGATTCATCAATTACCAAACAAGCTCTAAGCCCCATGGTCAACGAAACAGCGAACGTATCCAGGCAAAAAATCCTGTTTTAGACGGCTTGGCCTCATTTGGCTTTAGTTTGGCCGATTCAGACACCGTCTCTTGTTTCTTAGGGGCAACACCAGTGATACTTTCTGATTTTTCTACCAGGGAAGCCTGGATCTCCTTAACCACTGCATCCTGAATTTCTTTTTTGGAGAATGGTAATCCCGATTGCCTGGCGATCCATGTGGATTCAAGAGGCGTAATACAGCCATCTCCACCTGTGCCGATACCGGACATTGAGGCAATGGCATAGGCAAATTGAGTCAACGCAGCAAGATTTCTATCCTCTTCCGGTGCCTGGTCCGGATTCTGGCAAAATTCAACACCAGTACAAACCCGGGAAGGAATATGCCAAATCCCCAACAGTGTTGATGCAATGTGGGTATCTGAGGTCCCAAATTCATCCAACGCCACGTTATGAATAGGTAATTTTAATCTGTCTGCGGTTTGAATGCATTTTGAAAATTCATAAGGATATTGAATGGCAAGAATTAATTTTCCAATACCATGAAGCAATCCTGAAATATAAAGTTCGCCTGAATTGGCATTCATACCCAGGTTTGGATGCCCCAGCCGTCTTGCTGCATTGGCGCAAGCCCAGGAAAAGGCCCAATACTCCTGGGCTTGAAATCCCTTTATGTCAGGAATTTTGGGAAACATACGCCTGAAAAAATAGAGATTAGCGGCATTGATGGTCTCTTCAAGTCCGATACGGGCAATGGCCGACCGCAAACTGTAAACTTCGCTAACCCCCTTGAAATAAACAGAATTTGCCAATTGAAGAATCATGGATAAAAGTCCTGGATCTGAATTAATGATATTGACAAAATCATCCACTTTTATTTCATGAATTGGTTTTTTAGTCAGAGACATCAGTTTCGGCCCATTAGCCGGCATGGGGGGGATTTCGAATTTTGAATTTAAAATATCCAATGCTATGGCATTGGCAATGGTTTCTTCTCCCTGTCTTTTTTCTTCAGTGGTCATATTCTTTCCTGTCAATTAAAGCCTTAAAGCTTATTATATTACTGCTTAATCCAATACCGGGCCCACGGGCATCGTTCCTTATATGGATGGCGCATCAATTCAGTGGCAAGAATGCGGAAATCCTTGTATCTGACAGTCAAATAAGAAACTACCTTTTTTCCTCTTAAGGCCCTTAATCCCATGGCAACATACAGGGTGCGGTACTGCCCTTGAACATCGCACTTAACCATTCCGGTAAGAATGGTGATATCCAGTTCTTTGGTGACATTGAAAAGATTCACCATGATCACAGTAAAATTTTTCTTTTTAAAATATTTTTCAGCATCTGTCCGGGTAAGCTCGCATTGCATAAAATTTTTAAACCCGGCCTCCAGTTCATAAAACCCTTGTTCTGCCCCATATCCGGTACCAGGAATCGCTAAAAAAAATATAAATACGGCACGGCAGATTTTTGTTATTTTCTCAATTTTATCCATTTACAGATCGTTCCGCAGCTTCCTTTTCTGATTGGATCAAAGTTTTTATGGTCTGTTGAAGACGGTTCAGTACCACGGGGGTAACCGTAACTGTCCCTGCCCCTGAAAATTTTGACAGATATTGCCGCTTAAGATTTTCATTATTATAGCCGGTTTCCACAAGTATAGGTATTTTATGATTAACCTGGAGCAATTTATGAACAAAGGCCTCGGCGCCCATACCAGGCACATCGTAATTTACAATGATCATTTTAAATTTTTCGGGCTGATTTTTGAATATCCCCAAAGCGGCTTCAGGATCTCCTGAAATCATGCCGATATAGCCCATACGCTTGACCACAGAATCAATGAGTTCACTGCGTTTCGTGTTTTTATCCAGTACGAGAATATGTCCCTGTCCAGCTATAATCCAGGCCGGTGAATCCGGCGCATTCCCGGTGTTAAAAATATGGCTGTCTTTCATTGACCAGGTTGCAGGGTTAAAGGGATGGACATTTGTCACATCTGTTTCATAGACTTTTGAAGAAATAAACAAATCGTTTTCATTATCAGGTACCTTGACAATGAAACCTTTATCCTGGGTAACATACCGGCGCAGCCACCCCCGGTATTTATCGTTTTCCCCGGTGAGCACCAGCATCTTTAAGCCCGCATGGGAACGCACCTGAAAGGAGTGATAAATCATGGCAGTTCTGATACCGTCGTCCTGGTTTTCCATGTAGTTTTCCTCTACAAATTCAACCATGAAATCCCGGGCCCCGCAGGGCAGTGCCGTTACGATCAAGACAAACATCAAGATAAAATAGCGTGTCATATCTGTCTTTCCTAAAATTCATGGGGTTCACATAAAATAAGACTATCGGCATAAAACCCCAGATCCTTGATTGCACCTATGCATGAATCATGCATGGGGATTTCAGTCTTAGAGTCTGTTTGGTCATTGATGAATCGGCTGCAATTCCATGAAAATGGCCCGAATTCCTCCAAATTGTATGTCAATAGTCAGGCTATTAACAGAAAATTTGTGAAAATTGGTTCTCATTTTCATGAAATTTCTTTTCGACAGGCTGTACGGAATGCCATAACTCGACGAAGTCAAACACAATATATAGATCTATCAATGCGATATCACTTCAATGTGTCATAATTTTAAGAGGTGTTTTTTTCAGTTCCGTAACAGCCTGTCGATTATCTGATTCCCAAACAGGCGCTTAATTTTATAGCAATGTTCTGGATAAAACAAACAGCAAACTGTAAAGAATGGTTAATACCAGCACAAGGTTCCGGTGATCTGTGCTGCGCCGCCCCCGGTACCGGGCAAGTAAAAGGCCTGCTCCATTGATCAGGGCTCCTGCGCCCAGCACATAAACAAGATAGCGGACATAATTTTGATCCCAGTAACGCCTTAGTTTCAGATCGTAGAAACGGTCAAAAAAAGTTTCGAATTCGGGCTGAGCCCTGTAAAAAATAAGAATGGCAGCAATCAATCCTAAACAGGCAGCAATATTCATCCAAATAAAAACAAGACCGAAAAGATCGATAGGTTTTCGTCTGTCTGGTTGTTTTTTCTTTGTTGTCATAAGTGTTCGGTTACATGTAGTCCTTTATATGGGCCTGGGCCTGGAACCTGCGCGTAACCATTTCAATAATCTCCTCGGCACTGGTCTCTATAGGCTTATTGCTCACATTGATCATGGAAAAACCTTTGGTAATATAGTATTTTTGGGCATGTTCAATCTCCTTTTCAATTTCATCCTTTCCGGAATAGGCGTAGATATCGTTTGTCCCCAGACTCTCCTGGCGCATTTTTCTGTGGGCCTGCAGTTGCTCCCGGTTGATGTTCAGGGCAAACACCCGGCGCCGGTCCACAAGATCCAGGCTCTGGGGCATGGGAACACCCGGGACAAAAGGAATATTGGCCACCTTCCATCCCAAAACGCCCATGTACATTGACAAGGGCGTTTTACCGGCCCTGGACAGTCCTATCAACACGATTTCGGCATTGTTTAAACTCTCCGGGTTCAACCCGTCATCATGGGCCAGGGCAAAATCAATGGCGGTTACCTGCTCCAGGTTCACCAGGTGAATCTCCCTATAGAGGCCCGGGGTTTCCAGAGGCGGACGGTCAAGAAATGTTTCGATTTTTGAAATAATGGGCCCCATCAGATCAATGGTGACGATATGATGGGCCATACCCTGGCGGGTGAGGTACCTGCGAAGGTTTGAGTCAACAATGGTATGGACAATGATACTTTCAATATCCTTGACCTTATTGATGAGATCATCCACCTGGCTTTCCGTACGTATTCTAGGCACTTTTACAACAGTGATATTTGAATCAGGAAACTGTACGAGGGTGGATTCCACGAGATGAAAGGCATTGACGCCCTCACCGCAGGAGACGATGTATATCATCTGGAATTTACCGGATCCAAGCATTTCTTTCATACAATAAGGCCTTTATCCTAATCAGAGGGTTAAGTTATATCAGCCTTAGGTTGATCTGGTCTGTCAATACCCCGGTTCAACCTGCAGCAACGCATGAATGTAATTTAACAACATACACATACATTGCAACCTTCAAATATCCATACAATAAACATGATACAAGAGTCAATAAATTAACGCCCTTCGGGTGAGCTGATAGCTATTACGACTTATGGAATATCCAATATATGGAAGACGTGGTGTAAACGGCAGCAACGGTTGCCATTGTTTTGGCGTTCTTTTTCTCTGCCTTGGAAAGCCGCTTCCCCATCTTTTGTCGGCGTTTTTCTACCGCCTTACGGGTTTGTTCCCGCAGATTTTTCTTGAGCCGCACCACGCCTTTTAGAGCTTGTTTGGTAATTAGTGGATCGAAGCGAAATCTCATGAAAATGAGAACCAATTTTTACAAATTTTGTGTTAATAGCCGGACTATTCGCATAAAATTTGGGAAAATTGGCGCCATTTTCATGAGATTGCAGCGGGTTCATCAATTACCAAACAAGCTCTTAGTGGGTCTGCGACACGTAAGAATGGTCAGACCCAAAAGAATACAGCAGACACCACACCAGGCAATAAAGGAGAGCCGTTCCTCAAGCACAAATACCCCAAGCAGACCTGCGGTTACCGGTTCAACCAGTGACAGGGTTACGGCGGTTGATGCCTGGGTCATGGCAAGGCCCCTGCTGAATAGAATATAGGCAACCGCGGTAGCAATCATACCCAGATGCAGAATAACCAGAAAACCTGCCGGCTGTAACACCCATTTCAGGTCTGCACCGTATAAAAGGGGAAGAAGAAGAACGGCCCCGCTACAAAAGACCATGGCAGTCACAGCGACGGCTCTCCTGCCCGGCAGCAGAATTTTAATAAATATTGTATAGATTGCATAGGACAGGCCTGCGCCGGCAGATAGAAGAATGCCCGGAATGCTTAGGGTAAGAGCGGATGAACCGCCAGCCAGAAGCCCACACCCCAGGATCGCACACAGGGTTGCAACAACCCATTTGGACTGCAGCTTTTCGTCGAGAAACAGCAATCCCAAAATACCTGCAAAAACAGGCGAGGATCCAATACCCACAATGGTACCCACGGCAACACCGGTCAAAGAGACCCCCAAAAAGAAAAAAACCTGATAAGCCGCGATAAATACGCCTGCTGCAAGCACTGATTTCATGGGAAAATTCCGGTAGAAGCGCCTGTCACGAACCATTGCGATACTGAACAGGAAGATCCCGGCAACGGCCAGCCTGAGAGCGCCAATGGTCATGGAGGTGCTCCCTTCGGGCGCAACTGCCTGGGAAGTTCCTGTTGTGCCCCAGAGCACCGAGGCACTGAGGATAAGTAAACTGCCCTTAAATTCAGCAGAGGCCCCTTTTTTCTGTTTTTTCATTTCAGGGTTCTGAACCTTGATCGGATTGTTTTTTCTTCCCAAGATACGCTTCCTGGATTTTGGCAGAGTTGAGCAACTGCCCGGATGTTCCGGAAAAAACGATTTTACCCGCTTCAAGCACATACCCCCGGTCGGCAAGCTTGAGTGCTGCCCGGGCATTTTGCTCAACGATCAGGACGGTGACGCCACTGTCGGCAATTTGTCTGATCTGACGAAAGATCTCCCTGACCAGAATGGGCGCAATGCCCAAACTGGGTTCATCCAGCAGCAACAGTTCCGGTTTGCTCATCAGCGCTCTGCCCATGGCAAGCATCTGCTGTTCACCGCCGGACATCGTCCCTGCAAGCTGACGGCATCGCTCCTTAAGGCGGGGGAATAGTCCATATACCCAGGCAAGCCTCTGAGAGTCAATCCGTTTTCTGGTATAGCTGCCAAGATTCAGGTTCTCTTCAACGGTCAGGGTGCCGAAGACCCGCCGTCCTTCGGGGGAATGACTGATACCCATGGCAACAATTTTATGGGCAGGCACATGGGTGATATCACGGCCTTTAAAAAAAATAGAACCGCTCTTTGCGTTTAACAGGCGGCTGATGGTGCGCATGGTGGTGGTTTTACCGGCGCCGTTCGCCCCTAGAAGGGTCACCACTTCGCCCCTGTACACTTCAAAGGAAATGCCTTTAATGGCGTCAATACTGCCGTAGGAGATATGAATATCTTTGAGTTCAAGCAAAAGTTCTTCAGTCATCGTCGTCACTTCCCAGATATGCTTCAATCACATCCTTGTTCTGCTGAATCTGGGCCGGGGTCCCCTCGGCGATTTTTTTGCCAAAGTTGATCACGGTCAGCTTTTCGGTCAGCTGCATCACAAGATCCATATCATGTTCAATAAGAAGAATGGTAATGCCCATCTCCCTGATGCGAAACACCAGTTCCAAAAGGGCCATGGTTTCTTTATCATTGAGCCCTGCAGCAGGTTCATCAAGAATAAGAAGCGATGGTTCGGCAGCCATGGCCCGGGCAATCTCGACCCTGCGCTGGAGCCCATAGGGAAGAGACTGTACCGGTTGGACCGCATAAGCGTGTAACTGAAAAAACTCAAGCTGCTCTTCAACTTTGAGCCAGTTTTTCCGTTCGTCCCTTCGGGATTCCGGTGTATGCATAATACCGTGCCACCACCCCTGGGAGCTTTTCACATGGCGTCCGCTCATGATGTTTTCGGCGACACTCATCTGGGAAAAAAGCCGGATGGTCTGAAAGGTGCGTACGATCCCCTTTGCTGCAATCTTGTAGGGGGCAAGTTGTGTGATCTCCTCACCTTTCCACAGGATGCGGCCTTCCTCACACGGATGGATACCGGTGATGCAATTGAATACGGTGGTTTTACCTGCGCCGTTTGGTCCGATCAGACCGTAAATCTGCCCCTGGCAAACTTCCATGTCAAGCCGGTCAACCGCAGTCAAACCGCCAAATCGTTTGGTTACATTTTCAAGTACAAGGTCATTGTTTACCATGGTGTTTCCCTTTAAGAATATAAGCGGGAACTTTGCCGAAAGTGGCGGGACAGATACCACAAGGCCTTAAAATCATGGTGAAAACCATTGCAAAACCAAAAATAAAATAACGCCATGTGGCAAAATCACGAAAAATCTCAGGCAGTACAAACATGACAAAGACACCGAGAACAATACCCGGCACCGAAGACCCGCCAACGATCACAATACTGAAAAAAAGCACAGACTGAACAAAGTCAAAGGCCTCGGGGCTCACCGCAGAATATTGATTGACGTATAAGGTGCCTGCAAGGCCGGCGATCCCGGCGCCCAGGGCAAAGGCAAAAATTTTATACACCCGGGTATTGATCCCAATGCTCTGAGCGGCAAGGGGATCTTCCCTGAAATAGTGCAGCGCTCTTCCCGCCTTGCTTTTCTCAAGATTTCTCAGCATAAGCAGCACCATGATCAGCCCGGCAAGACAACTATAGTAAACAACTGACTGACTGCCGGAATCCACGCCTGGAATCTGTAACACATCAATGCCGAAAATTCCGTTGGGTCCACCGGTCAGTCCGAACAGATTATTCTGCAACGCCTGGACAAAAACGATGTTAAATCCAATGGTGACCACCAGAAGATAATCGCCCCGCAGATGGATAATGGGGCCGGCAAGAATAATACCGAACAGTGCAGGTATAATGATTGCCAAAGGCACGGTTGCCAGAAGGGGCATACCGAACTTTGTGTTGAAGATGGCCGACGTATAGGCGCCAAGTCCGAAAAAAAGGGCCTGCCCCATGTTGAACATCCCGCTTTTTCCCAGAACCACATCCTGGCTCAGCGCAACGATGGTAAAAATGATAAAGGTTGTGGCAACGGCCAGCCACCTTGAATCCAGAAAAGCGGGCAGAATAACAAGGGCAAGAAAAAACAGGGCATATCCGTAATAATCAGAATGCTTCATACCTTCTCCGCGACCCGCTCGCCAAGGATGCCTGTGGGGCGGACAATCAGAATAACAATCAACAGGATAAAGGTAAACGCATCGGCCCAGGTGCTTGAGACATAGCCGGCGATAAAGGCATTAAAAAGCCCTAAAAGAATACCGCCGAGCATGGCGCCGGGAATGTTGCCGATTCCTCCCATAATGGCGGCCACAAATGCATAGAGCCCGTACTGCCACCCCATGCTGAAAGTAATACCGCGATAGTACAGGCCAATAAAAAGCCCGCCTACGGCACCCAGTGACGCACCGATGATAAAAATGATGGTAATGATCCGGTCCACATTGATTCCCATGAGACGTGCGGCATCCTGGTCAATGGATGCCGCTCTGATGGCGGCCCCCATTCGTGTCTTTTCAATAAACAGGTACAGGGTAACCATGAGCAGAAGCGACAACCCCAGGATGAGAAACTGAATCAGGCTGACGATCACCCCGTTAAATTCCCAATAGAGCTGGGGAATCAGTTCCGGGAAAATCCGCATCTGGGGTCCCCAAACCAGCATAATACCGTTTTGAATGATCAGACTTGCCCCCAGGGCACTGACCACGGCAGACAGACGGGGCGCAGTTCGCAAGGGCCGGTAAGCCGCCCTTTCCAGGACAATTCCCAGAAACGCCACCACCATAGCCGTCAAAATGAAAATAGCGATCACCCCAGACACGGATACCGCCTCACCCATGACATGGGTGTAGATGGTCAAACCGACAAAGGCAGACCCGGCAACCATATCGCCGTGGGCAAAATTAATAAGCTTCATCACCCCATAGACCATGGTGTACCCCAGGGCAATCAGAGCAAACATTGCACCGATAGTCAGTCCATTGACAAGCTGTTGAAAAAAGATATCCATAGGTTTCAGGCAATGCCCGGCACAATAACGTAATCAGTGCGTGCCCCGCAATTCGTATTTAATTTTCGCACAACGGCACACAAGGCCGAAGAAAGCTCTTTACGGTCTGGCCTCTGTTGGCGGCTTTGTGCCAGTGTATCAACTAAGAGCGTGTTTGATAATTGCTGACAAAAGCTGAGTATTACCGCTTTATTTAAAAACAATTTTGTAGCTGCCGTCGGCCTCTATACGATACGCCATATATCCGGAGCCAATTCTGTTACCGTCTTTGGCAAACGTGATAGGCCCGGTGATGCCGGGATAGTCCTTCATCTGATGCAGATATTGCGCCGCTTTTTTGGTGTCAAAGCTGTTATTCTGCTCCATGGCGTGAATAAATGCACGCATGCCGTCCACATTAAGCAGGGTCCAGATGGACGGGGGCATCATATTATATTTCGCTTTATAGGCGGCAAGAAAATCCTTGGCAAGGTCGTAGGGAAGCAGTTCTGGGGTGGGGACGTTGATGATATAAGCACCTTGTGCACTTTTCCCGGCAAGTTTCAGGAAATCGGGGTTATCATTGGAATCGCCGCCAACAAAATCAGCCTTCAGACCCAACGCGCCCATCTGGGAGCGAATCAGGCCGCCATCACTGAAATAACCGGAGAAAAACAGGACATCAGGCTTTTTGGATTTGATCTGGGTAAGCACAGGTGTAAAATTCTGGGCCCCGGATTTAATCTTGCCTCTGTAGATCACGTTGCCGTTAAGGGCGTTAACCGCTTTTTCAACCGCTGTTCCCAGCCCGTCAGCATAGGTGGAGAAATCGGAAAGAATGGCAATCTTTTTATATTTTTTCTCTGTAACAAGATATGTTGCCGCAAAATTACCCTCGGCACTGTTGGGAAAGGAGTTTCTGAAAAAAGTCCAGTAGCCGTGCTCGGTCAAGGTGTCACTGGTGCCATCGGTGGTTTGCAGCACGCCTGCACGGTAATAGGTGGCCTGGGCCGCTTCTGCGCAGGTTGAGGTGTAAGAGCCGATAACCATCTTGACACCTTTGTTGACCAGATCTTTCGCACAGATGGCGGCTTTCATTGCAGTGCCTTCATCATCACAGCTGATCACCTCAATCTGTTGTCCAAGAACGCCGCCTTTGGCGTTGATCTGCTCTGCCAGCAAACGTACCGCCTGGTCAATTCCCTGTCCTTCATTGGCATACTTACCGGTGATTGGTGCCTGAACACCGATTTTCAAGGTATCTGCCTGAACACCGCCTGCAAAACAACAAAAGAGGAATAATAACACCCGTAAACAAGCTGTTTTTTTCATAAGTTTTCTCCTTGCATTCCCCTCTGCAATATTTAAGGCAAAGGGGGTAAACCGTTAACTCTTTAATGATATTGTCCAATGCCCTGAGTCCATCAAAATTCCTTCTGAAATCAGGAACCTGAATGCTTATGAAGGATGGTTTATAACATAGCCGCGGCAGTGTGGCAACATAGTCAGAACTAAAAAAGATCACTTTCAAATATCTTTGGGTAGATTTTTTCTCTAATCTTTTATGAAATGTGTTATGATGCGGCACCGGTCAAAAACAGCACCACATTATAGATGCATAAATCATAAGGATATAACTCATGGAAGCCTATTCATTCACTGCTGAACACCTGTATGATGAGATCTTTTTTAAATCAGAAGCGTTCACCCTGCTTGATGTCAGAAATAAAGAAGAGTTTGCTAAGTTTGCTGTTGAAGGCCCTTTTCTTGAAACAATAATAAATATTCCTTATTTTGAATTTCTTGAGTTTGAGGAAGAAAGTATAAAAAAAGTGCCTGTGGGCCGGAAGCTGAAAATTGTCTGCGCCAAAGAAGGCTCAGCAAAATATGTTGCGGATATCCTTTTAGCGAATGGATTTGAAGATGTTGGCTATCTCAGTGGCGGAATTGGTACATGGGCTGATCTGCTCAAGCCTGTGTTGATTGAAAAAAATGAACGATATTGCCTTTACCAGTTCGTTCGTCCGGGAAAAGCATCATTGAGCTACGGACTTACCTCTGGCAATGAATGCTTTATTTTTGATCCGGCCAGGTCCATTGAACGGTATGTTGAGTTTGCCAGGGATCAGAACCTTTCCATTACCAAAAGTTTTGAGACCCATCTTCAGGCCGACTATATTTCCGGAAGTCAGAAGCTTGCCAGGGAGGTGAACGCAGAGATTTTAGGCCATGAGGGGGACTTTGGCATTGCAGCCTTTGATTACACAAAGGTCAAAGACGGCCAGGTCATTCAAGCATCAAATCAGGCCGTGACAATAAAGGTTATCCATACCCCGGGCCATACCCCGGGCAGCACATCGTATCTCATAGATGACCGGTTTTTAATTTCCGGGGATGCTGTCTTTATCAAATCCATTGGCAGACCTGATCTGGGGGGCAAAGTTGAAGAGTGGTCAAATTTATTGTTTAACACCATTCAAAACGTACTAAAACCGATGGACAAGCAGATCCATGTGCTTCCAGGCCATTATATGGACTGGTCCGAAATGACACCGGATGCAACATTTATGGATTCTGTCGACCACATTATGACCACGAACACCCAGATATACGGTATTAACGACTTGGAAACCTTTACACGGTTTATTAAAGACAATATGAGAAAGCAGCCCGACGTATATGCAACCATCAGACAGATCAATGCCGGTCGGCTTGCCCCGGATGAAGAGGAGCAAAAAACAATGGACATTGGTAAAAACGAATGCGCTGCAAGCAATGCGTGAACCCAATGCCGCAAAAAATACGCTTATGATCAACCCTTGTGATAAGAGAGGTGAACACAATGGATATTGAAAAACGGATTGAAGAACTTGAAAAACAGATGAGTCAATTGCAAGATACGTTTGTGAAATTTGAAAAAAATGCCGATGCCAATAAGCTTGCCATGGTGGTTTTCAGCGGAGACCTGGACAAAGCACTTGCCGCATTTATCATTGCAACAGGCGCTGTGGCCATGGGAATGGATGTGGTGATGTTTTTTACCTTTTGGGCCACGCCCCTGCTGCGCAACCCCCAGGGAAAGTCATCTGGCTCCAAAGATATGTTTGGTAAAATGTTTGAGGCCATGCTTCCCACGGGTGCATCAAAAGCAAGCCTGTCCCAAATGAATATGGGGGGTGTGGGGACAGCCATGATGAAACATTTGATGAAAAAGAAAAATGTGGCCTCTCTGGATGAGATGATCGCCCTTGCTGCTGAACTTGAAGTCAAAATATACATTTGCGAGATGTCCATGGGATTAATGGGATTTTCCAGATCTGAAATGATTGATTATCCGGATCTTGGATTTGCGGGTGTGGCTAAATTCTTAGAAGAAGCCGGAACGAGCAAAGCCCAATTTTTTATATAGTTCAATTATAAGGAGGCGCACTATGAATGACGAGTTGAAATCTAAAGAGACACTGGATCTCACCGGGCTTGCCTGCCCCATGCCGATTGTTAAAGTGAGCAAGGCCATGAAAACCCTTGAGCCCGGAGAAATCATTGATGCACTGACATCTGATCCTGGCGCACTGACTGATTTCCCTGCATGGGCCAACACCAGCGGCAATGAGATCATTAAAACCCAGACAGAGGGAGAGAATACCAGATTTTATATTAAAAAAAGCTGAGCGCTCAGAGCCTGTTTGATAATTAGGGAATCGAAGCGAAATCTCATGGAAATGAGAACTAATTTTCTGTTAATAGCCGGGCTATTGACATAAAATTTGGGAGAATTGGGGCCATTTTCATGGGATTGCAGCCGATTCATCAATTATCAAACAGGCTCTCAAACTTTTTTGAATACCTTAGGATTAGTTTTAGGAAAATAAATGAAAAACGCAGATTTTTTAACAGGCATTACCACCTCGGGTACGCCTCACCTTGGCAATTATGTGGGAGCCATCCGCCCGGCTGTTGAATCCAGCAAAAATCCGGAGCTGACCTCCTACTATTTTCTGGCAGATTACCACTCCCTGATAAAAAACCATGATCCGAAAAAACGAAACGCATCCACCCTTGAAATTGCTGCGGCCTGGATTGCCCTGGGGCTGGACTACAATAATTGTGTATTTTACCGGCAGTCTGATATTCCCGAAATCCCGGAACTCACCTGGATTTTGACCTGTCTGACGGCCAAGGGACTGATGAACCGGGCCCATGCATACAAGGCTGCGGTCCAGGACAACGAGGAACAGGAGAGAAAAGATCCGGACCATGGCGTCACCATGGGCCTTTTTTCCTATCCCATTCTCATGGCAGCCGACATTCTCATGTTCAATGCCGCCAAGGTGCCCGTGGGCAAGGACCAAATCCAGCACCTTGAAATGACAAGGGATATTGCCGCAAGATTCAATCATATCTACAAAGAATTATTTGTATTGCCCGAGGTGGTTGTGGATGAAACCACAGCCGTACTCTGTGGTCTTGACGGGCGCAAGATGAGCAAAAGCTACAACAACTTTATTCCGCTGTTTGATACGGAAAAACGGTTGCGAAAAATGATCATGAAAATCCAGACCAATTCCCTGGGCCCTGATGAGCCCAAAGATCCGGACTCCTGCACCCTGTTTTCAATTTACCGGGCCTTTGCCACACAGCAACAGACAGAAGACTTAGCACAGCGGTACCGGGAAGGCATTGCCTGGGGCACCATGAAACAGGAGTTGTTTGAATATATCAATGATATTTTAAAGGAACCCAGGCAACAATACCAAGAGCTGATAGCCAACCCTGAAGATATTGAAGATATTTTGAAAAAAGGGGCACTCCGGGCCAGAGAGTATGCCGCCCCCTTCCTGGATAAAGTGAGAAAAAGTGTTGGTATTCAATCACTGTCTTAACCGCTTCACCCCTTTTTCGGTGAGATACCGCCATTTGCCGACGGGCAGACCGCCAAGATGAATATTGGCCATGCGGTTTTGTTGGCGCGTGGCCACCTGATTATACGAACGGCCATGGGCCGACCTGGTCTTTCACCAAGATTTGCCCACAACAAATCATGAAAGAAACTAATTGGTTAACTTAGAACCTGTTTTGATAATTGATGAATCGGCTCCGCCGGAAAAATCAACGGATATGTTCCGTCAGCCGGCTCGGAAGATAGGGCAATACCGGGAAGCAACCCGAACTCTATGGCCGGTGATGGAAGCATGAGGGCAGTATTCGTGAATGAATACTGCCCTTTCCCATGCATTGACCCTGTATCATTGGCTGCAATTCCTTGACAAAAAAAGGGCGGTCCTATATTAACATTTCCTGATACAGTTATGGCAGATAAGGGCAGATCTAAATTTTTATTAATTAAGAATGTCCTGTGACAGGCCATGAAAGAACGTCATGCGGTAATCCGTTCTTTCATTGTAAAATATTACGATTTTTTATGTCGGACGTGTCCAGACAGGACATAAATATAAATCAATCTCAAGGAGTTAAGATGAACATTTTATTTTTTGGCCCCAACGGCAGCGGCAAAGGCACCCAGGGAAAAATTCTGAAAGACAAATACAATATTGCCCATGTTGAATCTGGTGCAATTTTCCGCGACAACATCAAGGGCGGCACCGAACTTGGCAAAAAAGCCAAAGCATATATTGATAAGGGAGACTTGGTGCCTGATGATATCACTATCCCCATGATGATCGACCGTATCAAACAGGATGACTGCAAAAATGGCTGGCTGCTGGACGGTTTTCCAAGAAATAAAGTTCAGTCTGAAAAACTTCATGCCGCACTGAACGAACAGGGCATCAAACTTGACTACGTTATCGAAATGCTGCTGGACCGTGAAGTTGCCAAAAACAGAATTATGGGCAGACGGTTGTGTGAACATGACAACAACCATCCCAACAATATTTTCATCGACGCCATTAAGCCTGACGGAGACAAATGCCGGGTATGCGGCGGTGCACTGAGTACCCGTGCCGATGACCAGGACGAGGCTGCCATCGACAAACGCCACTCCATTTATTATGACACCGACACCGGCACCCTGGCCTCTTCTTATTACTTCAGAGATCAGTCTGATGCAGATTTCAAATACATCACGCTGAATGGAGAGCAGGCACTGCCCGACGTAACTGCGGAACTGATATCCAAACTGTAAGATGATACATAGCCTGTATGGGCGGCAAGCTCACAACAAAAAATGAAACTAAAGGCATCCAAAATATAGGGTGAGATGTCTGGGTGCACCAGAGCTTGGCCTTCTTGTATATAGTTTATAGTTGTATGTAAAACCCGGACACACCTTAACACAGGGGTCCGGGTTTTTCGTTACCATGCAACAGCAGTCCAGGCTGATACCCATTTGGCCAGTTCTATGACTTATATCGATATGAATATGGTGCGCACTGGAGTCGTCTCGCATCCATCGGAATGGAGATGGAGCGGTTAGAATGAGATTCAAAATCTAAAAAGAGATATGCCATTATAAATTACGGTCTGTTAATGAAGCTTCTTGGCCATCAATCTTTATCGTATACATTATCGGCCATGACTCGACAGACTGTTACGGAATGTATAATTCGACGAAATCAACTACAATATATAGATTTATCAAAGCAATATGGGCGCGAGAAATTGAGCCATTTATGGTCATCAAAAATGAGCCACCCTGATTCATTTTATAGATCTCCTTTGTTTTGTTCCGTTATAGGATCATGGTAGCAGCCCTTTCAAGGTAGCACTAATCAATCAGCATATAGTTTGTAATTTCAGAAAGTTCTGGACATTCTCGTTTCTCCAGATACAGTAAAAAGGAAAAACTGTATCATACAGGAGGAGTCATCATCATGATAGGTCGGAGCGCGTAGCGGTCCGACCTATCAACTGGATGAGTGGTTTGATTCTGTTTCCCAAGAGCAATATCCAAGGGAGCTTCTATTTTCAACAACTTTTGACCTTATGGGCTTGGTTGTCCGGGGAAGTTTCCATTCGGTTCATGCCGCTTATCAAGCAAATGAACAGGACGTTGGCGTATCCATCACATCCGTTTACAACAAACTTCAAGGCATCGAACCTGACACTTCTGCCGGACTGGTCCGATA
>PDWI01002899.1_pt1 | contig 29764 bp, 17 predicted proteins | sample 1430891 | NCBI WGS metagenome assembly PDWI01 (sample SAMN01162508, study PRJNA174530) | Oral metagenome, whole genome shotgun sequencing project. | biome: Marine environment; feature: Marine mammal; material: Swab sample of the gingival sulcus; isolation source: swab sample of gingival sulcus... | reverse complement strand
ACACTCATCCGGTACGCCTCAAATTTTTATAACGCACCTATTCTCAAATCTTATAGCGATTTTCACGCACTGGCGTGAATAATCTGGGATAAAGGAGGTTCTATGTATCGCGATCGCATAAAAAAAGTCAATCAAAAGATGCTGCAAAGTGGCATTGATTACTTGGTGATCAATGCGCCGGATTCGGTTTTTTATTTGACCGGACGACATATTTCGCCGGGCGAACGGATGATGGTCGCTTTAATCGATGGGGCAGCGCAGTTAAAATTATTTGTACACGATATGTTTAAAGTCGATTTGCCCGTCGGCGAAGTCGTTTACTTTGGCGACAGCGATAACCCGGTAGACGTTTTGCGCCAACACCTCAAAAACGATGTTTGCATTGGCGTCGACAAGGAGTGGCCGGCGCGCTTTTTGATGCCGCTGATGGAATCACACAGTGCACAGTACAAATTGGGTTCTGTCTGCGTGGACGATGTAAGATTGATAAAATCAGCTGACGAGATCGCTTTGATGGAAGAGGCGTCTGCCATTAATGATAGAGCGATGTCGATGGTCTATCAATGGCTCTGTGAGAACGACGAGAGCGAACTCGAAATGCAGGCCAATATCAAGTCGTTTTTTAGCGAATTGGGCGCATCGGGTATTTCCTTTACGCCAATTGTCTGCTACGGCGCAAACGGCGCCGAGCCGCATCACGAGCCGGACGAAACGATGCCGTCAGAGGGTGCGGTACTGGTCGATATGGGCTGCGTCTATAAAAATTACTGTTCCGATATGACGCGCAGTTTTTATCGCGGTAAACCTACAGAAAAGTATTTAAAGGCCTATCAGGCCGTGTTGTCGGCCAATCTAAAGGCGATTGCGGCGGTAAGGCCGGGTGTTAAGATGAGCGAGATAGACGCAGTGGCCAGAGGAGAAATCGAACGTGCGGGTTTCGGCGAATACTTTATACACCGCACCGGTCACGGCATCGGCATCGTCGTGCACGAATATCCCGACGTCAGCGCCAGTAGTGATGCCATTTGCCAACCCGGCATGTTCTTTTCAATAGAACCGGGCGTCTATTTAGCGGGCGAGTTTGGCATACGCATCGAAGATTTAGTCGTGGTCACGGAAGATGGCTGTAAAGTAATAAACAATTATCCAAAGGAACTGCAATTGATTTAAATTATAACTTTTTGACATGTTACATGTGAAAGGAGGCAATATGCGTGCAGTAAATGTAAATGCGAATTATTTAAGCGTCGATGAGGATGCTCTGGCGCCTTATTTAAAGCGAGCCGAGCAGGCGCAGCAAAAACTCTACATGGGAGATGGCGCCGGCAACGACTTTATCGGTTGGGTCAATTATGCAGCTGAACTGAGCGATGAATTGATTGCCGACATCGAACAGACGGCAAAGCGGATTCGCGAAACTGCCGACGTCTTGTTGGTCATCGGCATCGGCGGTTCTTACCTGGGTGCGCAGAGTGCGCTCAAAGCGCTTTTGCCGCCCTTTGACAACGAAGTGAAAATAAAGGCCAAGAGCGGCTTAAGGGTCTATTTTTTAGGACATCAGATGAGTGACCGCTACATCAATGCATTGCTCGAACACATTGCCGACGACGAAGTTTACGTCAATGTCATTTCTAAGTCCGGCACGACGACCGAGCCGGCTGTGGCGTTTAGAATTGTCCGTCAGTTTATGCAAGACAAATACGGTGACAGTTGCTATAAGCGGATTGTAGCGACGACCGATAAAGTGCGCGGCGCGCTCAAGACTTTTGCCGACAGCAAGGCCATAAAGACTTATCAGATACCGGATGACGTCGGCGGGCGTTACTCGGTATTTACACCAGTAGGATTGTTGCCGATCGCCGCTGCCGGCATTGATATAAGGGCATTGCTAGACGGCGCGCGCGCGGCACATGGCGAGCTTAAAAGCGCCGACGCAGATAATGCAGCGCGGCATTATGCTGCCCTCAGACATTACCTATATGAAAGGGGACATAATGTCGAGGTGCTCGTCAATTATCATCCGCAACTGTGCGATTTAGCGGAGTGGTGGAAACAGCTCTTCGGCGAGAGCGAAGGCAAAGACGGCAAGGGCATACTGCCGCACGCCATGAATTTTACGACCGACTTGCACTCGCTCGGTCAATACGTACAGGATGGCGAACGCATTTTATTTGAAACCGTTATCGACGTCCTCGACGATGATGCCGGGTTGACGTTGCCCGCCGACGAAGAAAATTTGGACGGTTTAAATTATTTGCTCGGCAAATCGATTTCCGAAATCAATCGCACGGCAATGCTGGCGACAATCTTGGCGCATGGTGAGGGAGGCGCGCCCAATATCGTCTTACAACTCGCCAAACTAGACGAATATCACCTCGGATATCTATACTATTTCTTTATGTTGGCCTGTGGTATCAGCGGTTATATGCTGGCTGTCAATCCATTTAATCAGCCGGGGGTAGAGGATTATAAGCGCAATATGTTCGCCTTGCTGGGCAAGCCGGGCTATGAGGAGTTGGCGAAAAAATTGAAGAAATAGAAATCGGAAAGTAGAAAACTGCTACAATAGAAGAAAAAAACCGTAGGGGATGGAGAAATCTCTGGTTTATGATTGAAAAACGGAAAAAGAAAGGGAACAGCATGATAAGAGATATACAGGAAGTATTGTTTGACGAGGCAAAATTAAATCAAATCGTCACTCGACTCGGCGCGCAAATTACGGAGGATTACAGGGGTAAAGACTTGTTGTTAGTAGGTATTTTAAAGGGCGCCAATGTCTTTATGGCCGACTTGATGCGCAAAATTGATTTGCACGTTCAGCTCGATTTCATGGCGGTCAGTAGCTATGGCATGTCGACTGAGAGTTCCGGTGTCGTGCGCATCTTGAAAGACCTCGATCACGGCGTAGAAAACAAACACGTTTTAATCATTGAAGACATCGTCGATAGCGGTCTGACACTACACTATTTAATGGATTATCTGACGGCGCGCGGCGCATTGTCAATTGCCGCCTGCACGCTGCTAGACAAGCCGGATCGTCGCAAAGTAGACGTCGCCATCAACTATGTGGGCAGCCCTATTCCGGATGTCTTTATCGTCGGTTATGGCATTGACTACGCCGAAAAATATCGCAATTTACCTTATATTGCGTCTTTAAAACCCGAAGTATATGCTTAGAAGAGGTATAAAATGAAACTAAATAATTATATTGACCACACGATTCTAAAGCCGCAGGCGACGCCGGCGGACATTGTCAAATTATGTCGCGAAGCGGCTGACAATCAATTTTTTTCGGTATGCGTTAATCCGCATTACGTCGCCTTGGCAAGTGAGCAGCTGGCCGGTAGTGCGGTGGCAGTATGCAGTGTCATCGGCTTTCCGTTAGGAGCCAATACAACTGAAATTAAAGCGCGTGAGGCGGCACAGGCCATCGCCGACGGCGCGACCGAGATCGATATGGTCATCAACGTCGGCGCTCTGTTAAGCGGCGATCGCGACTTTGTAGAGGCCGATATCGCCGCGGTTGTAAAGGCCATTGATAAGCGCGCGCTACTCAAAGTAATTATCGAAACTTGTCTATTAAACGACGAACAGATCGTTGAAGTTTGTAAAATCGCCAAGGCTGCCGGGGCCGATTTCGTCAAGACGTCGACCGGCTTTAGCACTGGCGGCGCGACGACTGAGCACGTCGCTTTAATGCGTCAAACAGTTGGACCGGAAATGGGCGTTAAGGCGTCCGGCGGCATTCGCGATCGCGCCAAGGCGTTGGCCATGATAGAAGCGGGAGCAAATCGACTGGGCACGAGTAATTCGTTGCTAATCGTCGCCGAGGGCGCTGCCGAGTAGCATATCGAGTGGAGGGTGTCATGAAAAATAAGCTCTATCACGTTGCAGATTTTTCTGAACATTTAAAGCAAATAGATGCCTATGCGAATTGTTTACACGCTAATTTTAAGCCGTTTAGCGAACGCAAAAAAGACATTGTCTATGAAGTCGACGATTTAAGGCAGATAGAAGGTCTTATTGACGCTTTGGCGGTGCAAAAGTGCGACGATTTAGACGCTGTAATCGACGACGTCAGCTATACTATGCTCAGCGGACGGGCGCTGCGCGATGCTGCCAATTTGTTGACGATATATCACAATGCCTACTTATTGTGCAGAATTGAGGACGAGGCGTCGCTCAATGCCGTTATCGCAGAAGTCAGAGGTGCTGCATCGCAGGACGCCATCAGCGACTTTTTAGAGGCGCTGGCCGACTATAGTTTTGTCTATAGTTCATCGGTTAGGCAGTTGCTATTGTCGTTCTTATACGGCAAATTGACACACGGACAAGAAGATATACGTCACTTGGCGGCAAAAGTGATGGCGCAGTTGGTCTACGACGGCAGGTGCGATGTCGCCGCTGGAGAAACGGAAGACGATTATTTTGCCGAACGGGTTAAATTACACGTCGACAAGTTTTTGCAGCGCGACGTGACACTGTCTAATTTACAGCGCGAATGGATTGGCGTGACTTTGAGTAGTTTTGTACGCGCGCTGTTCAAAAAATGTGACGATCGTCAAGTAAATCTTTGTGCCGGCGCCGTTCTAGAGGGATTGAAACCCTATCTGGACGACGCCACTTGTTCGTCTTATATTATCGATGCATTTGGCAGTCTACCGGTTGAAAAGTGCGCTGTTGAAATCACCCATAAAATCAATCAAATGTTGCTGACCATTGTGCAAAACGGCAGTGAAATCATTAAGCTTGAAGTCTTGTATTTATATAATAAATTAAAAAGGCGCTGCCGACACGTGGCGGCTTGTACATTGGATAGTTTATTTTTAAGCAAAACTGATTATCCGGTCGTAATGAACGATTTGCACTACTGCATTAATGTCGACGATACTAATCGCTTTAAAGAGGAAATCGACGTCAATGCAATGTATCTGAGCAATTTAAAGGCTGCGACGCCGCGCGTTGTTAAATTAATACAAATTGATTTGTTGCTCAGCGCAATTAAAGTGGGACGCGTCGACGCCTTTTATACAGCCATGCACTTTTCCAACATTTTAAAAGTCAGTGGTCACTTGTTGGTTAGAAGACATGCCGGACTGGCTTTAATCGAAGTGTTCGGTTTGCTATCGAATGGCCAAAAGAATGATATTGTCATTGAATTACTACGCTCTTTGGAGATACAGAGCTATCGCCTTGCCAAGTTGGTCCCGGAGGTGTTGGGCGCCTTGGTGGCGCGTTTACCGGAAGTCGAATTTCACGAAATTCTCTTGGACTTCAGTGAAAAAGTCAAGGTCTTTGACGAATCGGTGGCACTGTCGATTCTCAATGCGACCGGCGTGGCAATTCGTTCCAGTGGCGAGCAGATAGAGGGCGCAGAGCAGCTCAAAAAGCGCTTGGCCGCACTCTTAAAAGTGATGTTCAACGGCTTGTTCCACTATAAACGAGCCATCGCACAACACGCCGTCAGAGTATTTGGACGATCCATATATCGGCGTAAAATCGACGCGCGCGTTTCCGCTTTAGTGTTTAAGCGGGCGCTTAAAAAGATGCTCGTAGCGATGACGCGCGAAAGCGATGACTTTTTTGGTCATTTGACAAAGGCGGCGACGCTCAGTGCGATTTCCTATAAACTGAATCGCTATGACGATTTGACTGCCTCTAAAATATTCGCCGCGCCCAAAAAAGTGGCGTTTTTTCCCGGCTCGTACGACCCGTTTTCGAGAGCGCATTTGAAGAGCGCCGTGACGATTCGCGATTTGGGCTTCGAAGTCTACTTGGCGGTGGATGAATTTAGCTGGTCAAAGCGCACGCAACCAAATCGCATTAGAAGAAAAATAGTCGAAATGTCAATCGCCGACGAATACGATATTTATTTATTCGGTCAAAAATACATTGTCAACATCGCAAATCGCGAGGACTTGTTACTGTTAAAAGAAACTTTCCCGCAGCGCGAAGTCTATTTGGTGATGGGGTCAGACGTGTTGACGGGCGCCTCGGCCTATCGCCGCGCCGATATTAAAGACGTCATCAATTCGTTTTCGCACGTCTTGTTTGTGCGCGCCGATGGCCTGAGCAGCAAATCGGACGATGTCGCCCTGCAAAAGGCGATAGATAATATCGAGGGCGACGTCATTAAATTGGCGTTGTCCAAAGAGGTTGAACAGATAAGTTCTACACAGATTCGTCAGTATATCGACCGCAAGCGCGACATATCGGATTTGACCGAAGAAAAGACGCAGCAGTACATCTACGACACGTCGCTCTATCGACACGAACCGCGTTTCAAAGATACCATGACGATAAGATCGACCAGTGTTACTGTAGTAGAGATGATTGATGAAACTCTATTGCGGGAGATCAGTCGGCAGTTCAATTTAGATATAGCCGCTATTCATCGGTTAATCGACGCCAAGTTATACGACCAAGAACTGCGCATATTGGTGATTAGAGATTTGAATAACGACAATCAGCTCATCGCCTTTTCGATTTTTCACTGGTTGCGTAGCGGTATGATTTACCACGAGTTTCCTTCCGATATGCTGAGTTCCTATATTAGAAAGCATTCGATTGGTAGAATCGTCGTGATCGATACTATGATGTACCAGTCCAATCACCACTTTAAACACTTGGAACAAGTCATATTGACGGAAACGCTGGCCTATGCATTGGCCAAGGACTATACGTATGCGATTTACAACGATGCGTTTAATTGCACCGATCGCAAAATTGAACAAGTTTTGAATCGCCAGGGCTTTACCGAATGCGTCGATACAGATGGTAGGTCGATTCAAACTGTCGACATGACCAATCCGATTACGCTAAACCTGGATTGTAAGGCGATGATTAAGGCGCCTTATCGCAATTCTCTGGTGGTCAATGCGGCCATCGAAAAGGCCAGACACAAGTTGCAGCTGGCACTTTGTCAATTTTACCCCGGTCATTTGGTGTTGTCGTTTGACAGGACGATGATTTACGAGCACTTGATCAAGACGATTTGTGACGTCAATGGCGTAGCTACAGTCGAGGCCGTTCCGCGCGCCTTGGGCGACAATATGTGCGTCACCTACGGCAACTTGTTCAAGCGTTGGCGCATTCCCAATACGGTGACCAAAGCTTTGCATACAGAGCGCTTTTACAACGACGACTATCAGTCCTACGAAGTGCACAATCACCCCAATTATTTGGATTTGGAGATACAGACAAAGACCATTAAATCGTTTCAACGGCCAGTCATACTAATCGACGATATCATCGATAAGGGCTATCGCTTAAAATCGATTTTGAAACACTTTGATGAACAAGCTGTCACCATAAAAAAATTGGTCGTGGCAACGCTTTCGGGGCGCGGCAAGGCCTGGTTGGAGATGAATAATATCGACGTCGAATGGGCGTATTATCTTCCCAAGATTAAATATTGGTTTAACGAGTCGATGCTCTACCCGTTTATAGGCGGCGACGCCGTAAAAGTGCAGAGCGGTCAGCAGAATGCTGCGCTGTCTTCGATCAATTTGATTTTGCCCTATGTCTTTCCGCAGTTTTTAAAAGATGTCGCCGGCGATCGCATGGTTAATTTTTCGCAGACGTGCTTGCGCAGTGCGGCAACTGTCTTAGAGGCGCTTGAGGCAGAGTATCTGCAGATGTATGGCAGGGGACTGACTTTAACGGATTTATCGGATGTGTTAATTGCACCGCGTTTACCCTATAAGAGTGAATACATCGCCTATAAAAACAACAGTAGGCCATCTGATATAGTCACAGCTGATTTGCGCTATTTGGCAAAGATAAATCACTGCTATGGAGCACCGTATGAAGAATAAAAATATTTATGAAGGCATTATTGAATCGCAGTCGGAGTTACGAACTGGAATAAATGGATTGCTATTTGATACTTCGCCTCGAAAGGGTAGCGCCTTTTTCTCAAGTGCGACGAGTGCGCGTTGGTATCAATCGTTTAAGGCGCCGTTTCGCCTAAATATTATCGGATTGGGTGACGTCGGTTTGAGCATTGCAGCCGGTCTTAGGCTACTCGCCTCGCCGGCGATATCGGAAATAGGTCTATATGACATCGGCGCGCAGCGCGCAGTCGCCTGTGAGATGGAAATCAATCAAATCAATGCTTTGGACTACAGCGCGACGCCCGCCCGGCTTAAAACTGACGACGACTTATTTGACTGCGACGTCGTCGTCTTTACTGCCTCCAAGGGCGTTCCGCCACTAGACAGTGGCGTAAGCGATGTTCGGTTATATCAGTTAGAGCAAAATGCCGAAATAGTCAAACATTATATCGCGCGTGCAGTTGAGTCAAATTTTAACGGCATGTTTTGCGTTCTGTCCGATCCGGTAGATTTACTTTGCAAAGTCGCTTTGGAGCACGCACAATCACTCGACCCGATAAATTGGCATGCGCTGCGCGTGCGCGGTTTCGGCTTGGGAGTAATGTATGCGCGCGCGCAGTATTACGCCGCAAAAATGGGAATCCGTCAATTTAGTAAAAAGGGCAGGGTTTACGGCCCACACGGCGCCGATTTAATCGTCCTAAACGATGTCGATTCATTTGACTTGGCGCTTTCCAAAAAACTGACGGATTTAACTGTAAAGGCCAATTTAGCGGTGCGCGAAAACGGCCGCAAACCCTACTTGGCGCCGGCCCTTTCGTCGGGCGCGTTATCGCTTGTGGCAATGCTCGAAGGCCGCTGGCAACACAGTGCAATAGCGCTCGGCTCTGTCTTTTTGGGCGTTAGAAATAGAATGACGTCCGAGGGTGTAGACATTGATAAGATTGCTTACAATCCGACGATAGCAGCGTGGATTGAGCAAACGATTGCCAGTTTGGAGCGTCAGTATGAAGCGTTTCGTTCTAAGTAGCGCGGCATCCGATTCACTGCGGGAAATCGTCGACCAATTACTTGCACTGGGTGAATATCGACTGATTGAGCGGCTCGACGATGCCATAATAAGAGCGGGCGACAGTTTAATTATCGCCGCCGATGTCGATATATTAGGCGGTAATGTCGCGATAAACCATTGTATTGCCGAATATTTAAAGGCTGGAAAAGAGCGCTTTAAGGGCGTCAATCTGGGATTTGTGGTCTTTTCTGAAAGCGGTTACTATACAAAGAATTACGCGCAGCGATTGGCGTTTATTTTAAATATGCACGGCGCCTATTTTAACGGACACGCGCTGTTTGAGGTGATAGGTCAATATCAGAACTTTCGGACTTGGCAAAAACATTACAATTTGCCACTGCGTGAAGTTTGTCGTAAGCGCCTCGTCGAATTTCACAAGGCGATATCGGAGGACTGTTCGGTGGCGCGCAAGCGAATTCTGGCGCTACACGCATCGGAACGCAAGCGCAGTAATACCTTGACGCTTTGGGAAATGGTCGCCCAAAATATCGACATGCGCTATATGATTAAGACGCTGCACATCGAAAACGGCGATGTGGTCGATTGTAAGGGCTGCGACTTTAAAACTTGTCTGCACTTTGCCGAAAAGAACAGCTGCTACTACGGCGGCCGCGTCACTAAGGAAATACTACCGGCGATTGAATGGGCCGACATCGTGGTTTGGATTTGTCCCAACTATAACGATGCAGTATCGGCGATGCACACCGCTTTAATCAATCGCCTGACGGTCTTATATCGAAAAATATCGCTGCGCCGCAAACAGGTATACGGCGTCATTGTTTCGGCCAATTCGGGTGGCGATGTCGTGGCTGCGCAGCTCATTAATGCACTCAACTTTAACAAGGGGTTTATGGTGCCGCCCAAGGCGATGATATCTGAAATTGCCAATGATCCCGGCGCGATTTTAAGCGTTTCTGGAATTGAAAGACGGGCTGCTGAGTTCGCCCAAAATATAATGAGAAATAGCGATTTGTAGATGTTACCGGAAAAATATCCGGACGCGAACTCGTGAGCGGTGTTTACGAAGTAAACATAATTACATAAGTGGAGAGATCTCGCTTTTAAAACTCAAGATTTCTCGACTGTGCTCGAAATGGCAGCGCTTGACTGAACAATTGTGATGAACTGAACGATTTAGGAGTACTGATGAAGAGTATTATTATTGTAACTGCATCGACCGGTGCCGGTCACAATCAGGCCGCTAATAGCCTGAAGGCGCGCTTTGAAGAGCGCGGCATTTACGTCCACATCGTCGATATGTTCAAGGCCACCAGCAAGGGGGTCAACGCCTTGATTTCTGATGGCTACAAAATATTGGCGACAAAAATGCCCAAGGCTTACGGCGCTTTTTATAAGTCTTTTGATCACAAAATGGCCAATCAAACAATTTTTAAAAATGCTTTTTTGGCAACTGAATTGCGGCTCAAATGGTTTTTAAATGAATTTCAGCCCGATTTGATTATTTCGACCCATCCCTTTGGTGCGCCTATTATTGGTAAATTAAAGCAAAAGGGTAAAATCGGCATGCCGTTTGTGCAGATTGTGACCGATTTTAAAGCCCATTACGCCTATATTCACGATCAAGTCGACGCCTATATCGCGGCCAGTGATTTTACGGCGCGTTCGCTTACCGAAAAGGGTATAGCAGCGCATAAAGTTCACGTTTACGGCATTCCGGCGCGCGAGGAGTTCACTCAAAAAAACTATCGCAAGTTCAGTAAGGACAGTCCCTTTCAATTGCTCATAATGGGCGGTAGCATGGGGTTAAAGGCGATAGAACAAGCCGTTGCAGAATTGCTCACCTTTGAAAAAAAATTAAAAATGGTCGTAGTCTGCGGTAACAATCGCGAGTTGTTCAACAAATTGCAAAGGCGCTATGACGCCGCCATTGCCGAAGGGCGCTTGGAAGTGCTCGGCTTTGTCGATACGGTGCACGAGTTGATGGATTGTTCTGACTTAATTATTTCCAAGCCGGGCGGACTGACGACCACAGAGGCGATACACAAGTCAATTCCAATGATTATTCCCTTTGCCATACCCGGACAGGAACAGGAAAACACTAATTTTTTAGTTGAAAATGAAATGGCGCTGGAAGTACAAAATATGGCCGAGTTGCACGATCACATCGAATTGTTGATAAACGATGTCGAGCGCTATCAAAAAATGGTTGAAAATATGAATCGCTTGGCAAAGCTTTATAGTGTAGATGCCATTGTCGACCTCTGTTCGTCTTTAATTGACGCCAATAGCTGAGCCTATAAGTACTTTAGAAGTCTTTCCAGCAATTTGGCTGTCATGCCCCATATGACTTTATCTCGGTAGTAATAAAAGAGTACTTTGTAGTCGCGGCCGCGCCAGCTATAGGACTCGGCCGCGCCAATTTTGTGGTAGGGGAAGTCGCCGTCCGGTATTAATTCGGTCTTTACATTATAGCATTCCGCGCGTTGGGCCAAAAGGTGTTTGACTGGAACTAAAAAAAAGGAATCGACTTCTGCTCTATTAATCTTTATACTTTGCAGCGCGTCGTCAGTCAGTTTGGCGACGTAAGGGCACAAATAATCGCCTGCAGAACTGATAAAAGCATCCATCGGGCCAATTAGCGCGATGTTTTTTTTATCGATGCCGAGCTCTTCGCAACATTCCCTAATTGCGGCATCGCTACAGCTTTCGTCGGGTTCGACGCGGCCGCCTGGAAAACAAATTTCGCCAGGTTGACGGCGCAAGCTGTGCGAGCGAATTTCAAACAGCAGTTGCCATTCGCCGTCGCGTTCGACAAACGGAATCAAAATGCCGTATTTGCGGTTAAGGTCTATAATCGTCCGCTTGTGGCCGGAAAAATAGTCAATATTCATAAATTACCTTTTTGCGTTTTAAAAGCGTTAATTAACTTGTCCATTGTCGCTTGACCGGCGGCGTCGTTATTTATTACGCCGGCGTGTGTTAAACCCGCGACAAATGTATCGGCTATTGCCGCTTTGACGCGTTCGAGTTCAAGGGCTTTTTTAGCGCGCTGATTGGATCGCAATGCACTGTAAATTTCGCCAAATCCAACTGTCGCCGCCGGCAGTTCGGAAAAATCTTTATCGGACCTCAAGCCCTCGCTCAAGTCATCGATCGTTTGTTTTAAGCGGCCCGGTAAAATGGCATAGCCCATCACTTCAATTAAGCCGATGTTTTCGCGCTTGACTGGGTGAATTTCGGGGTGGGGGTGATAGATCCCATCTGGGTATTGCACATTTGTTAAATTGCTGCGCAGCACCATATCCATTTCATATAAACTATTCCGTTTGCGCAAGATTGGCGTAATTGCGTGGTGCGGTTGATTGGTATGTGCGATCAATAGATTTTCTGGGTCGCTATAATTTTGCCAAAAGTCTTGTAATTCAATACATGCTGAAATCAAGTCTTGGCGCGATTCACTCTGTAGGCGCAGTGTCGTCAGCGGCCAATTGAGCCAAGCGGCTTTAACGTTGTCAAATAAACTGAATTCAAAGTTTTGGTATATAGCGGCATCTACGATGGGCATTTTATGGTTGCCGGCCTGATAGTGATCATGAGCCAATAACGAACCGCCGACGATTGGTAAACCGGCATTTGAACCGATAAAATAATGCGGAAAGCGGTCGACAAAATCGCACAGCCGGCGATAGGTGTCGCCATTGACTAGCATAGGTGTGTGTTCATCTTTGATTACAATCATGTGTTCATTGTAGTAGGCGTAAGGCGAGTATTGAATAAACCAGTCTTCGCCATTTAGCTCTATATCGATTGTACGCAGCGTCTGTCTGGCCGGGTGGTTGAGGTTGCCGGCAAAGCCAATATTGTCCTTACACAGCAAACACTTGGGGTAGTTGGCTTGGGTCATCTGAGCGGCTGCCGCAATTGCCTTGGGGTCTTTTTCCGGTTTTGATAGATTAATACTCATCGTCATCTCGCCGAAATGGCTGTCGTGTTGCCAAACCATGTTTTGCGCAATGCGGTCGACTTTAATGTAATCGATCGATTTGGAAAACTGGAAAAACCAGTCCGTGGCACTTTTGCTGGACTGTTGGTAGCGTTTCCAAAAATTGTCGGAGACGACCGAGGGACAGGGCACGATCAGCGCCATCAGTTTGGTTTCAAATAAGTCGCTGTAGGGCATATTTGCCGATTCGATTAGATTTTGACGCGCCGCCCACAGACTGATGTCGGCCAATAAACGTCCAATGCTATGTATCGGTTCAGCCTTTGCTGCGGCAATTTGCGCGCCGTCTATTTGCAGGTAATCGGCAATTCTGTTGCGCGTATAAATGACATCTCGTCTTTTTATGTAGTCTTGCTCTAAACCGTACTGTATCAACGATTTAGCCATTTGGTAAATGTTTTTCATATTCATCCTCTTTGAAATTTTCAGCTTTCCACTCTGTGAACCCGAGATTGCCAATTCCGGTTTCGCCACACTCGAATTGCCAGAGCAGTATGTCATCTCGACCGAAGTGACGAAGTTGCGTAGTGGAGAGAGCTCGTATTTAAACTTGAGATTGCCAATTCCGACTTCGCCACAATCGAATGACAGCGCCTCCCGATTTACACGCCATAAAAAACAATTGCGCGTAGGTTACAACATTGTTATATTACACCTGTATATTATAGTCAATTATATAGTAACTTGCAACTATCATTATCGATATAAATGCGCTCGTACTCAAGTATTAATTCTCATATTTCTAGTTAGAAAATGGGATAAATGGGTATAATCTCAATTGAGTTGTTCTATTTGTGTCGATTTTAGGTCGCTGAAGTGTTATCAGATTTTTATTGACTTTTACAATTGAATTTAGTAAATTTTAATAAGGTCTGGATTGCCCATTTGGCACATTCTGGAGTTGACAACTAGAACATAGAATTTACAAAGTGTTTGAGGAGGAAACAAATGAAAAAACTTATGGCTTTATTGTTGGCACTCGTGCTGATGATTTCAATGGTAGCGTGTTCGTCAAATGAAACGCCGTCTGGCGACGATGCTGGCAAGGCGAGCACTGAACTGCCAAAACTCGGCGTAACAATCTACAAGGTTGACGATAACTTTATGTCTTTCGTAAGGCGAGCAATTGAATCAGAGGCCGAAGGTAAAGCTGACTTAATGTTAGAGGGTTCACAAAACGACCAAGGTAAGCAAAATGAGCAAGTTGATATCATGATTTCTAAGGGTGTAAAGGCCTTGGCGATCAACTTGGTCAACCCGCAGTCTGCTGCAGCCATTATCGACAAGGCAAAAGCTGCTGAATTGCCGGTTGTCTTCTTTAACAAAGAGCCGAGCGCAGAAGATATGGCAAGCTACGACAAAGCGTGGTACGTCGGAACGATTTCAGCTGAATCGGGCATTATCCAGGGTGAAGTCATCGCTGAAAAATGGCAAGCACATCCGGAATGGGACAAGAACGGCGACGGCGTTATGCAGTACGTCTTATTAAAGGGCGAGCCGGGACACCCGGACGCAGAGGCTAGAACGAAGTACGCAGTTGAAACTGTAATTGAAAAGGGCATTAAAGTTGAAGAACTGGAAAACCAAACTGGCATGTGGGATTCTGTTAAAGGCAAAGAGTTGATGGACGCTTGGGTTGCTAAGCACGACAATGAAATTGAAGTCGTCATCGCCAACAACGACGGTATGGCACTTGGTGCAATCGAGTCGTTAAAGGGCAATGGTTTCTTTGAGGGCGACAAGCAAGTTGCCGTATTTGGCGTTGACGCAATTCCGGATGCATTACAACAAATCAAAGACGGTTTCATGGCCGGTACGGTATTGAACGACGCTAAAAACCAGGGTAAAGCGACTTTGGAATTGACACTTAATGTCGCCAATGGCAAAGATCCGGTTGAAGGCACTGACTGGCAACTTCAAGACAAGGCTGTTCGCGTACCTTACGTAGCAGTTACGATGGACAATATCGAATTTGGCGAGAACGCTTACAAGTAATCACTAATATCAGACGGTAAATGTCTGTGAGGCGAGATGCCTTTTGGCATCTCGCTTTTTACCTAAGGAGGAACAATTGAAAGACGGATTCTTATTAGAGATGACGGATATACACAAGGGCTTTCCGGGTGTAAAGGCATTAGACGGCGTTCAACTTAAGGTAAAGCATGGTTCCGTGCACGCTTTAATGGGTGAAAATGGCGCCGGTAAATCGACACTGATGAAATGCCTTTTTGGCATTTATAAAAAAGATCGCGGAACCATAAAACTGGACGGCCAAATTGTCGATTTCAAGAATTCAAAAGATGCACTAAACAACGGCGTATCGATGGTACACCAAGAACTCAATCAGGTTTTGACGACGCGCATTATGGACAATATTTGGCTTGGCCGCTTTCCCAAAAAGGGTATAGTAATCGATGAAAATAAAATGTATGTCGACACCAAAAAAATATTTGAAGAGCTCGATATTCATTTGGATCCGAAGCAAAAAATGAAAGATTTACCGGTATCTGAAAAGCAAATGGTGGAAATTGCCAAGGCGGTATCCTACAATTCTAAAATATTAGTTATGGATGAGCCGACTTCTTCGTTGACCGAAAAAGAAGTGAATCACTTATTTAAAATTATCAGGGCATTAAAGGCCAAGGGCATTGGCATTATATATATATCGCATAAAATGCAGGAACTCGCTGAAATCGCCGATGACGTCACCGTATTTCGCGATGGCAAGTGGATTGCAACACACCGAGTCATCGACATTTCAACTGATGATATCATAAAGGAAATGGTCGGTCGCGACCTGTCGGAACGCTTTCCAAAAAAGACAAATCAGCCAGGCGAAACGATTTTAAACGTTAAAAATCTAAGCACGAAATATGCGCCTTTTGTCGAAGATGTATCCTTTGAACTGAGAAAGGGCGAGATACTCGGCGTCGCCGGTCTGGTCGGCGCGCGCCGCACAGATCTATTAGAAGCTATGTTTGGCGGTCGTACGCTGTCCAGTGGCGAAATGTATTTACACGATAAGAAGATTGACAACAGCTCGCCGATTAAAGCCATTAAAAACGGCTTTGCGCTGGTTACCGAAGAGCGCCGCGAAACCGGCATCTTTGGTGAACTATCGGTTATGTTTAATTCGACGATTTCGACGGTCAACATCGATAAATACCTCAAGTATTTAGTGGCCTTAGACGACGTTAAAATCAAGGGTGATACCGATTGGGTAATCGACAGCATGAACGTTAAAACGCCTAAGATATCGACAAAAATTCAATCTTTGTCGGGCGGTAATCAACAGAAAGTCATTATTGGTAGATGGCTTTTGAGTACGCCGGAAGTACTTTTGCTGGACGAGCCGACGCGCGGCATTGACGTCGGCGCCAAATTTGAAATCTATCAGTTGATGATCGATCTGGCCAATCAAGAAAAGGCAGTCGTTATGGTTTCGTCGGAAATGGCTGAATTGTTCGGCGTCACCGATCGCATACTTGTGATGAGTAACGGACGCATGGCCGGAATTGTCGAAACCGCTAATTCTTCGCAAGAAGAGGTCATGAAATTGGCTGCTAAACACCTATAGTCGGAGGAGAAAATGTCTGAAAAAACTAAGTCGTTTGACAAGAAAAAAATTATTGAATTATTGATAGACAATGCGATTTTTGTAATATTGTTATTAATTTTGGCCGGTATTATTGCAATCGAGCCGTCCTTTATATCGATGCGCAACTTTAGTTCTATTCTATCGCAGGCCTCGACGCGTATTATCTTCGCGCTCGGCGTCGGTACAATTATCGTCACACAGGGGACAGACCTTTCGCTCGGCCGTCAAGTCGGTTTGGCGGCGGTCATATCGGCATCGCTCTTGCAAAGTGTCGATTACGCCTACCGAATGTATCCGAATTTGCCAGAATTGCCAATTATATTGCCGATTTTACTGGTCATGATCATTACCGGTTTAATCAGTTTTATCAACGGTTTTGTCGTCGCTCGATTGAAGGTAGACCCGTTTGTGGCAACGCTCGGCATGATGATTATCGTCTACGGTATCACGTCGATTTACTTCGACCGTCCGCCGTTTGGCGCGCAGCCAATTGGCGGTTTGAGCAGCAAGTTTAAGGACTTTGCGCAGGGCAGTATGTTCGGCATACCCAACTTAGTCATCTACGCCATGCTGACGATATTGTTTATGTGGTTCCTCTGGAACAAGACGAAATTTGGTAAAAATATATTTGCCATCGGCGGCAATATCGAGGCTGCCATCGTCTCCGGTGTCAACGTGCAAGTGTACTTATTGATGGCCTATACACTAGCCGGACTACTGTACGGACTAGGTGGTTCAATGGAGGCTGCCCGCATCGGTTCGGCCACCAACAATACTGGTAACATGTACGAACTCGACGCCATCGCGGCCTGTATCGTCGGTGGACTGTCTTTTGCCGGTGGTATTGGTACCATTTCCGGAATTGTCGCCGGTGTTTTAATCTTCCAAGTTATGGCCTATGGCTTGACCTTTATCAGCGTCAGTACCTACTACCAATTCATCATCAAGGGCATGATTATCATCATCGCCGTTGCGATTGACAGTAGAAAACACCACAAGAAGAAATAGGGCGCACAATGAAAGAGAGATTATTGCGCGATTTTGCCGCACGATATGGAGAAAACGGAAAAGACGTAGTGCTGTTCTTTGCGCCCGGTCGCGTAAATTTGATCGGCGAACACATCGATTACAACGGGGGCTACGTCTTGCCCTGTGCCTTGAAAAATGGCACATATGTCGCAGCGCGCCTGCGTTCCGATCGTCAAATTAACCTCTATTCGGCTAATTTTGACGACGTTGGTATTTGTCGATTTAGATTGGCCGAGCGCTATCGGAAAAGGGGACAGTGGACGGACTATCTAATCGGCACAGTGCAAGTATTGCAAAATGAAGGGTATCATTTCGACTGCGGATTCGATTTATACTGTTATGGCAACATTCCAAATGGCGCCGGGCTGTCTTCCAGTTCTTCGCTGGAGGTGGCTGTGCTGACTTTTTTAAACCACTGTTATAGCTTAAATATCGACAAGCTGAACATCGCCAAGTTGGCGCGCCGCGTCGAAAACGAATTTATCGGCGTCAACAGCGGCATTATGGATCAGTTTATCATTGCAATGGGACGGCGAGAAAGCGCCTTGCTACTCAATACCGATACGCTGCAATACGATTATATACCGATTAATTTGGGCGATTATCGCCTGGTGATTGGCAATACCAACAAAAAGCGCACGCTAGCCGATTCCAAGTACAACGAACGCTTTGCACAGTGTCAAGATGCGCTTGCGGTTTTATCTGAAAAATTTGGCCTAGCGGCGCTCTGTCAATTAAAGGTTGAACAACTAGATGCCGGCATGGCGTCGTTACGGGACGACGTCGTCAAAAAGCGGCTGCGCCACGTCGTAACAGAACAATATCGTACAATAGCCGCGGCCGAGGCATTGCGCAATGACAATTTGGCTGAATTTGGCCAATTGATGAACGCATCGCATCAATCGCTGAAAGCAGACTATGAAGTCAGCGGCATCGAACTCGATACATTGGTCGGACTGGCGCAGAATAGAAGCGACGTTATCGGTGCGCGCATGACTGGCGCCGGTTTTGGCGGTTGCATGATCGCGCTCGTCCGGAAAGACGGCATCGCCAATTACATTGCCGAATTGACCGAAAAGTATACGGCAACAATTGGCTACGCCCCAACCTTTTACGACGTCGCAATTGGCGATGGAGGCGGCAAGATAAGTTAGTCGAGCCTTTCACCTTGTTATTTTGAGTCTAGTGTTTTCGGTTCTCGCCGCAATTGAAACGCTCCTAGTGCTGATGTCGTTCTGCATTATTTGGCTTCACTAGGAATATGGAGAACAGTACACTTAGAATTGAAACGAAAGCGCTGCGCTTATATCGACGGCAGGTATTATTCTTTTAGATGGCAGCGCTACGCTACAAACTTACCCCCTGGTCGTAAACGCAAGCGTTTACTGCTCGGCTATGCAACCAGACTACAAAGAACAATACCCCCGCCGCACTTATCGCTTTCTGACAATTCACGATAGCTTGTCATTTCGACCAACGTGGAAACATCTCGCTTTTCCTTTCGACTTTCCACCGGGTCTTTATCATCTCGACCGAAGTGAAGAGATCTCGATTTTTATAATATGTATTCCTTTGTGACGAAAGGCGATTGATTACCGTATAGCATCGCCTGATAATAGCAATTAAACTTGAGCGTATCGCCTATGGCGAGCGCTTTTTTGCAGTCCGTGATGTCGACGATTAAATGGTCGCTGCTGGCGCCGAAAATTTTAATTTCGGGGTCTACCGGCAATAAACCTTCGATAGAGCCGAAGTCGCGCTTGCCGAGTGCCAGTAGGGCGCGCTTGCGAATGCCCAAATCTTGATACTCCGGCGTATAGCCAAAGGCGTCTATAAAAATTTGACCGATTGGGTGCGTCGCCTTTTCTTTAATTTCGATAATTTCCGCTTCCATCGTGTAGGTGTCTTGACGAAGATCGGGCATATCGATTTTCCAGATGTCGATTAAATCGCGCGCCAAAAGTGCGCCTTCGCCAACTCTTAAGTGATTGATACCCGCCGGTACACCGCCATTGTAGAGCAAAGGTAGCGTCGTTGTGGCACCGCCCGATACGGCCTCCAATTTGCGCCCGATTTGGGCCTCGATTTTCTTAGCGATGCTGACCAATCTACCCAAATTTTCGCCATCTGGTTTAATTGCCCCATAGCAGCCCAAATTCGTGCCGATGCCATAGAGCTCTAGATGGCTATAGTCGCGTTCAATTTTTAAGGCCGTTTCAATGAGTTCATCTTCCTTGAAAAAACCTTCGCGCAAATCGCCCAAGTCCATCATCAACAAGACCTTGTGTTTTTTATTCTGAGATTCGGCAATTTGCTGAGTTGCCTTTATGCTAATTGGTTCCGATTGAAAACTAATATCGGCGTATTTGACGACGTCGTCCAGTTCCGACGGCATAGGTATTCTCAGTAGCGTTATTTCAGCTGTAAAGCCATCTTCGCGCAGCCGTTTAATCGTCAGCATTCGCGAGTCGGCAATGCCGTTGCAGCCAGCGCGCAGCATTGTTTCAGCTATTGTGCGGTAACTTTTGGCACTGTTATCGCTAGCTTTTACGACACCGGTAACTTCAATGCCATATTTTTGACAGCGCTTGACGATGGCGCGATAATTACTTTCAATCTGTTTCATATTAATCGTCATAATCGGATACTGTTTAGACATATTACCTCCCCGCATAAATTCATAAATGTTTACAAACACTATTATAACATAATAACTTAATAATATTATTAAAAAAATAAAAAAAAAAAAAACAATACACATGTTAAAATTATAGAGTGCATTTATTTCAAAGCGCGAGCGAGTTATTTTGCCGATTAGTCGTCTACTTGCTAGTTTGATTGTTTTAATGATGTATTGCGCTGTACATAGTTTGAGCACACTCTTTCAGACATAAATTAAACAAAAAAAGGTGAATTATGGACTATAAGCGTTTTGCATTAAAATCGATTATTGAGTGGTCTAAAGAAAACTTAAACATGAATAAAAGTACATTTTACGACGTGTTTTTTCCGGTAGAATTGAACAATAATGCCAAATATATCATCGATCATTGTGAAATAAAAGCGAAGCGAATAGGGAGTTATTTTTTAAGAGGAGACTACGATGCTCAATTCTATACGCATTTTAATGAGTTTATAAAATTTCACGTCAAGCATAAAAAGCACAAACTGTTGAATTTGCTACTTTCCAACTTGATGAAGTTCGATGGCGACGAGGCTGAAAAATTATATAATTACTTTAGAGTTCAACACGTTCGTATCGATGAACGCTATATTACTGTAAAGCGCTTTAGCGATACGCTCTATCAATATTTTATGTTTGTGATGCGCAATGAACTGCCTGAGAAAGCGCTCCTGGAGGGGTATTTAGATTACGCTGAAGACTTAAATCAATTCGTGGGAATCGTCATTGAAGGCAGTGGTGCCAATTGTCCAAACGGACATTTTGCCATTTATAAATTAGCCAAAGAAGGCAACTTGTTCGCATTGATGGAGGCGGCGGACATCGCCTATCACGGTTATAATGTACTCGGCAAAGTTGACTATCAAGAGGCCTTTTATTATTATAATCGATCGCTGGAACTCGGAAAAATTCATCCGCTAATACTGTTTACATTGGCCTTGATGTACTTAAACTATCAAGACCCGGAATTCGAATACAAAGATGCCTACATTAAAGAAATTGATTGTTTATCAGTTGACGAAAGACTTGAAAAAGTATTTGAATACCTCAGAATCGGCGTGTCTTGGCGCGAGGGAAAGGCCTATAATTTACTGGGCTTAATCTACTGTGACCCGAAGTGGTCGAAGTATCGTAAAATGTACTATTCGGACAGCGAGAACGCCGAGTACTTTTATAAGATGGCAATTGAGGCAAATTGCGTCTACGGCTACATCAACTATGCGGAATACGCGTTAGAACACGTCAAGAGAAATGAGCACTTTTGGAGTGAAAAGAAATTATGCGCCTATTATAAACTGTTTATAGACAACACGATTGCCGCGGCCAAAACGGAAAATAGCATTGCGCTGTTAAACATGGCAAAGCTTTACATTGACGGAGCCGTCTACAAGGAAAAAGTATATCTAAACGTAGATTTTGATAAGGCCTATGACATGCTCGTGCTGGCTACAAAATCGGCACCTAAATACGGATCGACCTATTTCGAAAGCATGCAATTACTGATTAAACACTACTATCTCAATGCCGAATCGGAGCGTTTTTTAGAAATATCTGCCGCCGATTTGTTAAAAGATGTAAAACTTATGATGAAATATGATTTCGATGAAAAGTTGATGGCGGAATACCGCCGCATTGTCATCGAGTTAGAGTCGCTCATTGACGTTGCCTAATCTGTAGTCTGAGACCAGCTAGTCCTGGTCTTTTTCAGTTGTGCGTTGTTTTTACATATGCTATGATATATTAAAGATGTCAGAGAAGAGGAGAACATTGCATGAAAAAAAGAGCATTGAGTTTAACGGTTTTAATTTTGGTTTTGTCTTTGAATTTTGTCTTTGCAGGGAAGTTTGCCCCTTATCAAAAGGTCAACTTTGGAGATGATAAAACGAGTCGTTTTGACTTGTTAAAAACTAAAGACAATTACCCCAAGTACGATTTAACTAAAAACATATTGGACGATTATAAAGTCGTCAAAGAAAAATCGCCTAAGCTGGCTGTGAAGAAATTTAAGAAAAAAGAAAGTAATGCCTTAAAGAGTGGTACACCTAAGTTGTATTTGGGCTATTACGACGAAATACAGTTTAACGATACGACTGGTTATCCTTATGATGACGGCACGGCGGTTTACTTCCCGTTTAACGCCGTAATGGAAGCTTGGGGTGCATCGATAAGTTGGGATCCGTATAACGAAACGTCGATTGCAACCAGGGGTAATGTCGAAATAAAAGTTATTGGCAATGAGGTATATAAAAACGGTGCGCTTATCTACAACGGCGATTATTATTACACGGGTTCAGCTGAAACCGGTGATTTTGTTATGAAGTTTCCGATTGAACCAATACTAAATTATATATACAATATCAATCACGGCGCAAACGAATACTATCTACACGAAAAAGATATTACAAAACTTGTGACGACTGCAAGTTTGCCAACCAGTTTTGATTTGCGCGATTACAATAGAGTAAATCCAGTGCGCGATCAAGGGCTTACACCGCACTGTTGGGCGTTTTCTTCAACGGCGGCGTTGGCGTCGTCACTGCGCCCGAATGAAAACTATACATTCTCACCCGAACACATGGCGGTCTTTAGCGGTGCCTATAATTTGTACCCCGATGGCGGTGGCAATAAAGAGCTTTCTACTGCCTATTACGCGCTGCGCAATGGTCCGGTTCTGGAGAGCGACGATCCACTAGATGGCTACGGCAACAGCGATGCGCCGGTAGTAAAGTCGGTTAAGGAAGTTGTCTATTTGGAGCCAAAGGATTTAGTCGGTGTCAAACAGGCAATTTACCAGACCGGTGCCGTCTTAACTGGCATGTACGCCCATCAAGAAGATCAGACGAGTGATGGCGATTTTGAAGTCTACGCCTATCGGGAAGATACGAGCGCTCTTAATTACAAAGGTGATAAACGCAGTAATCACGCCATTGTCTTGGTGGGGTGGGATGATAATTTTCCAAAAGAAAACTTTTACTACGAACCGCTAAACGACGGCGCCTTTATTGCTCAAAATAGCTGGGGCACAGAGTTTGGTGAGCAGGGCTATTTTTATATTTCTTACGAAGATATTCATTTAGCTAAAAATGCCACCTATTATAAAAATGTGCAAGATGCCGAAGAAGAGCCGTATTACTATTACGCGCCGGCTTTTTATGGTGCGACTGGCAGGTTGACTGTCAGTTCAAATACGGTTTGGTATGAATCTTCATTCAACGCGGACTATTATAATGGATTTTTAACAGAGGTTGGTACATTTTGCGAAAATACATCGGCCGACTATGAATTGTATCTTGTAAACGATTATAGCGGTGATTATAGCGACTTGCAAAATGCGCAATTATTAAAAACTGGTCGCTTTGATCACGCTGGCTACTACGAGATAGAACTCGATGAACCGCAGTACATAAAGGGCGATTTCGCGATACTTTTCAAATGTACCACGGCTGACGAAAACTATAGAGTTCCAATTGAAATAGCCTACGCGGACAGCCTAGAAGTTTTCGACATCGGCAACTATGGTAGCTATAGCACAAATTTTCAAAATTGGCAGCAAGGTGGCGACAACGGTGCAGATTTTGATATTTGTATCAGGGCCTTTGTCGAGCAGCGCGATGAAGTCGAATCGCCAGAACCATATGTTCAAGATAACGGCGACGCAATCGATATCTCGTGGGATGCCGTTCCCAGCGCTAGCGGCTATCAAGTTTACCGTGCCGACGAAGTCGATGGTCCATATACTGAAATAAAGACGACTTCGTTGTTGAGCTATACCGATTCAGATGCACACGTACCCGGCATGCCGTATTACTATAAGGTATGCGCGTACCGCAAAGAGGGTGCTGAATACAACTTTAGTGATTTTTCCTATATATGCGAGTGTTACATTCCCGGCATTATGCCGATTCCGACAACGCCTGATTTGACACTTGATGAAAATGCCGGTGGCGTTCGCTTAAATTGGGACGAACAACTTCGAGTTAGAGAATACGAAGTATATCGAAGTGATAATCCATACGATGATTTTACGCTTATCGAAACTATCGACGGCGATAGTCAAGTTTATACAAACGTTCAAGGGCTTGATTACGGCAGCTTGTATTACTATAAGATTAGGGCTTGCCGCGAATCGTTCGGCATCGTAAAGTACAGTGATTTTTCTGCTGTTAAAGGATGGTATGCGGGAACTGATCAAGCGGCGCTGCCGGTCGTCGACTTCAGCGTAGGCAGAAATCCCAATGCACCATCACCTAATATTCGAGTGACGTGGTCTGCACTTCCCGGGGTGACCGGCTATCAAGTCTACCGCGCCGATGAAAAAAATGGTCCTTATAGTTTATTTAAGACGACTGGTTTACTTCGCTACACAAATTCTGGTGAACTCGTTCCGGGTATGCCTTATTATTACAAAGTGCGCGCTTATAAAAAAGTTGGTGCGTCATACTACTTTGGTCCATTTGCTGACAGTAAAGGCTATTACGCGCCGGGCGATTTAGCAAAACCCGCCAAGCCGAATTTGACGCTCGGTGAAAACGCCGGCGGCATACGCCTCAATTGGGATAAGCAGGACAGGATTACCGGCTATCAGATTTACAGGGGAACGAGTACGGACAAGCCGTTTACGTATTTAAAGACGGCGTCGGGCAGCGCTTTGGCCAATACGAATTTGAGTGGACTCATTCAGGGCAGGCCGTATTACTACAAAGTGCGCGGCTATCGCATGGCCAAGGGCGTTAAAAAGTACGGCGAATTTTCTGAAATTAAGGGCTTATTTGCCGGCACCGATGAAGCGGCACTGAGTGCGCCAAACTTCTATTTGGAAGACAATCCCAATGTTTCCGCGCCCAAGCGCTGGATCGGTCTAAAGAAAACCGGCCCCAACGCCAGGGTTTATACCAATATCAACGGCGTCGTTGACGGTAAGACCAACTATTACGCAATGCGCCCCTATCACATTTCCGGCAGTAAGACCTATTACGGCAACGTCGGCGTGGCAAAGGGCTTTAAGGTACAATAGTTTTTAGCAAATAGCAAAGCTCCTCTGCATCGCAGGGGAGCTTTAGCTATGCAAACTATTCTGTTAAACAATCATTGTACCATAAAACACTGATAAATATAATGGTGATATAGATGTTTTTTTGAATACTTTTATTATTATATTTGCTATATTTTTATTTTTTGTCTTTTCTGATAGTTTTATTGTGATACACTTATGTATAATTGTATGGTTTAAAAAGGAGGGCTTATGAAACAACAATGTTCAAGAGGTTTTATTAAAAGGTCAATAGCGACGCTATTGGTCTTGGTGATGCTAATTGGGTTTGTACCCAATCAGGTTTATGCTTATAATAGGATACCCCTAACGGGGCCGAAAATGGTTTTAGATACAATGGTTTTTAACGGTCATACGATTAGGGCCTACTACACCTCCGCTAAGAATGGTGATAATGATATATATTCTTTAGGAGGGGTGAAAAGCGGGTTGTTTGGCTATAACTGCTCTAGTCTAGTATCGCAGTTCTATAAAAAAGTATATGGCATACGTGTATGCAATTTATTTAGTAAGGCTACTCCAAAATATGGAAATAAGTATTTTAAACCAGTTGCTCGCAATAATGTGCGCGTGGGCGATGTCGTACGAAGGAATAGCAGAGTACATTGGATGATTGTTAAGGAGATTCACGGGGATACGATAACTGTATTTGAACAAAACTGGAAAGAGAAAAAAAATGGAGTAACTTGTGGGGTAAATAACAGAACGATTAATCGCTATGATAGTGACTATGTTTTTTTTCGCTATCCAGGTGCTGTAAAATATGACGGTTCGCAATACGTCGGTCAATCTCCTGAAAACGGCGTGGGCGCTACAGTTTACAACACTGGTGGGGATGGGCTAAATTTGCGTAGCCAGGCGAGCATTAATTCGCGAATTATCACGACGATGCCCGAAGGTGTGCGCATAGTTGTAAACGACTACAAGGTAAAACAGAATGGCTTTTACGAAGTATACTACCAGGGCATTAGGGGATTCGCGCATTCGAACTGGATTAAACTCGACGTTCACAATAATAGTCCGAAGTATAGAAAGCCGGATAAACCTTCTGGTTTAAAACTTACACCGACAAATAATGCGGTTGGCGATGCTGTGACTGCGAGCTGGAATAAGGCGGCGCGCGCCGAGTCTTATGATGTAAAACTGATATGTACGACGAATGCTTCCAATAATCAAACAAAAAATGGCGTCAAGGGAACAAAACAGAGTTTTACTTTAAATGAGCCCGGTACTTATCAAGTGACTGTAAAGGCGAAGAATCAGGCGGGGAGTAGCGCGACGAGCACATCATCTACAGTGGTTGTACACGAGAATAAAACGGTTACCTTCCTCGATTGGGATGGCACTGAATTAAATAGTCAAACCGTCAAGCACGGTGGAAGGGCACAGTTGCCAAAAGCGCCATCGCGCGAAGGGTATACATTCCAGGGCTGGAATAAGTCGCTTGAAAATATTACAGCTGACAAGACGATTACTGCGACATACGCCATAAAGAGGTATACAGTAAAGTTTTATGGCAAAGATGGTCAGGTGCTCAAGACTGAATACGTCGACCACGGTGATGCGGTGACGCCACCGACACCGCCACAAGAACCGGGTTATACCTTTGTCGAATGGGATAGTGAAGAATACGCCGAGGTGACAAAACCCTTAGATATTAGGGCGTCATATCGCTGGACAAATCCTGACATTCCCAACACTTTAAGTATTATTTCGGCAACGAGAACGACGGATGCCGCTGGTTATAATGTTGTGGTCAGAATTACTAATAATGTAACTGATAATAATCAGGGGCGCGTAATTGTGGCGCTTAAAAATGATTTCGGAAAAATGGTTCAAGCCGAAACGGATACTTTATGGTTAAGTCAATTGGCATCTTCTCAACAACAAGTTTACGTACCGTATTCGGGCGTAGCAACAATTGCCGAAGCCTCGGTTGTCGGCATAAAAAGCAATGGCAATACCGCCGTACCATTGACCGGTAAAGCGACGAAGACAATTGATCTGGGTTTGGCGTGGAGCGATTGGAGTACACAGCCGCCGCCGTCAGGCGACAATGTAATTAGTGAAAGTCGTGTGGAGTATCGCTATCGCGATAAGCAGACGACGACGCGTAACACGACTTATCCGACGACATCTACGTCAATTCCTGGTTGGTCGCATGTAAACTCATATATTTCTTCTTGGAATAATTGGTCAGGTTGGAGTAATAATAGACAGTCTACAGCGTCGGGGAAAGAAGAACAGACGCGTTGGATCAACCCTACTTATAAGACGGTGTATAAGTATTATCGCTACAAGTATTGGAATACATCATATAACAAGTGGTATTACACCTACTCATCTTCGATGGGCGGCAATAGACACGATATTTCACTAGATTATCAATTGTCTAAGAAGAAAAAATATAACGGTCACCAAGCTTATGGTAGCTACGCTTACAATGGCGACAACTGGGGCGTCAATATGTGGTGGTCAAATGGCACAGCACAAGTGCAAACCCACCCAGGTTACACGCAGTATCGTTATCGTACGGCTAACTATACACACCAATTTGAAAAGTGGGGAGATTGGTCTAGTTGGGCACCAAATAGTGTGAATGGTTCCTCTAATAGACAAGTACAAACGCGTACCGTTTACCGCTATAAGAGTAATCAAACGACCGATTTACAAGACGATAGTGGCGTTCAACGCACGATATCGGGTACACTAGATGCACAAGGTAAACTGGCGACGCTTTTGGTATTTAGAAAAACCAATGCCGACCCAACGGCGTCTCAGTTAGAATATGTCGATCAAATGCGATTAACAAGCGGTGGAGGATATAACTTTACCTTTAAGACAAAAGAAGAACCGTCACTAGAAACCGGAGATTTCATTATTATGCTTGCGGTTGAAGGCGGAACTGAGCCCGTTTATATCGATAAGTTTGCTTCTCCAGTGCCGCTTTATGACGTTCAATTTGAAGATGAAGATGGTGTGCTTATTTCTGAACAAACTGTCGAAGAAGGCGAAAATGCAGAATTGCCGTCAGAACCTATTAAAGAGGGTTATGACTTTATTGGCTGGGATAAATCGATTACCAACGTACGAGAAGACATGGTCGTTAAGCCCATCTATCAGATTAAAAATTATAGAGTTGTCTTTGCCGATTGGGATTCTGAATCTATTCAGGTGGAAACCTACAATCACGGTGACGATATTGCAACCAATAATATACCTGAACGCGAAGGCTACATATTTGCGAGCTGGCAAAATGAGGATGGCGATGATGTTGAAACAGTTACTCGCGATATGGTATTGACGGCGGAATATGAACGAGCTGAATTCACAGTTAAATTCTTGGGTTGGAACGATGAAATTGTCAGCGAACAAGTTATTCCATATGAAGGTGAAGCGATTATACCGACGTTGGACAATCCTGGCGACGGCATGGTATTTGGCGGCTATTCCGATATGGAACTGGCTAAATGTGTAACGATGGATAAGACTTTTACACCAATCGCTATTCACTCTGCTACAGCTGCTATACCAGAGTCCGAAATTGAAGTGGATGAAGAGTCAGAAACGATGACGGTAACATTGACAACTGAAACTGAAGGCGCGAGAATTTACTATACTATGGATGGTACGGTGCCGTTTGTTGAAAACGTTCAAGGTGGCGTTTTACAGAATCCTAACCAGTATAGATATAATGGGCCAATTACAGTTGATGAAGATGCAGGTATTATTGCAATAGCAGCAAAAGACGGTATGAACAATAGTGATTACTTGATGGATCAAGTCTTTTTCCTCAATGCATCTAGTTATCAGCAAAGTGAAGATGAACTTGAAATTAGCCTCTCTGCATCCGGCAACGGCATCAAGGTTTCCTGGGATGGTGTCGATGGCGTCGATGGCTACCAAGTCATGCGCGCCGATAAAGTGGGCGGACCTTACACTGAATTTAAAAAGACAACTGGACAGGTCTATACAAATATGGGTAAACTAGTTCCGGGTATGCCTTATTTTTACAAGGTGCGCTCCTATACGATTGAAAACGGCGAATACGTTTATGGCGACTTTTCAGAAGTTAAGGGCTACTATGCACCCGGTGAACTCGAAACGCCCGATCAGCCGAATTTGACGCTCGATGAAAACGCCGGTGGCGTGCGCCTCAACTGGGATGAGCAAGATAGAATCATTGGATATCAAGTGTATAGAAGTACGAGTACAGATAAAGAGTTTACGTACTTAAAGACGGTGTCGGGCAGCGCTCAGCGCTATACCAATTTAGCTGGCGTTACACAGGGTAGACCGTATTACTACAAAGTGCGCGCTTACCGCATGGCGAAGGGCGTTAGAGAGTACGGCGAATTTTCTGAAATTAAGGGCTTATTTGCCGGCACCGATGAAGCGGCACTCAGTGCGCCAAACTTTTATTTGGAAGACAATCCTAACGTCTCCGCGCCGAACGTGCGCGTCAGATGGTCTAAGGTCAATGGCGCCGACGGCTACTGCATTTACCGCTGGGACGGCGTGCACAAGCGCTGG
>PDWI01002190.1_pt1 | contig 29780 bp, 34 predicted proteins | sample 1430891 | NCBI WGS metagenome assembly PDWI01 (sample SAMN01162508, study PRJNA174530) | Oral metagenome, whole genome shotgun sequencing project. | biome: Marine environment; feature: Marine mammal; material: Swab sample of the gingival sulcus; isolation source: swab sample of gingival sulcus... | reverse complement strand
TGTTCCATGCGTTGGATTAGCTACTATAGTATATGTTAAAGGATCATCATCTGCATCACTTCCATCTAGGATGATAGCTTTTGCTTTATTTTCATTTACCACAACTGTTTGAGAAGAGGCTATTGGTTTTGTATTTTTAGTTTCAGCATCCTCTTCGGTACCTCCACCACTTCCTCCACCACAACCACTGAGTAAGAAGCTAAAAAAGAGTATGGAAACCATAAACAAACTTAGGGAGTTTTTAAAAGTACCCCCCCTGCAAGAGATTTTTTAGTAAACATCTGTTATCCTTTATTTTTTCGTCTATCTAACAAATCGTATCATTGTTTTACTTAAAGTTACAAGTTTTAATGTGTGGTTTAGTAGCAAAGATAAATAAGATAAGCAATAAGCTTAAAAAATATATCTAAAAATGAAATATCTAAGAATATTTATAAATACTTATCTTGGATACAATAACCATTAATTTACCAATAATTAAGTATAATAAAACAATTTTCATTTAGAAAGGTAAAAAATGTCAAATATTTTATCACAAAGCTCTACGCGTATTAAAACAGGTATAGTTTTAATTATTGGATTATTAATAATAGGATATATTGATTCTCTCTCATTAACATGGCTTTTATTTGGAGTTCTTATGCTTATTGCATTAAAAGAAGCTATGAATTTATTTACTATTAGTGAAGATAAAATTTATATTTATGCTATTGTTATTTGGATTGCTGCATATTTCTATCCAAAACCAGAAGATTTGATTTTTATTGTTGCTATCGTTTTTGCTTCTATTTTAGCCTATACAAAAGAGTTTAATAAGCAGCTTTTCTTACCTTTACTGTACCCAATCGCTTCATATCTATTTTTATTTTCACTTTATCTATCTTATGGGATGGATACTTTACTTTGGTTATTAGTAATCGTTGCTAGTACTGATATTGGGGCATATTTTGTTGGTAAAAGTGTGGGGAAAACTAGCTTTTGCGAAACAAGTCCAAATAAAACCTTAGAGGGAGTTGCAGGTGGAGTTATAGTTGCTGCTATTTTAGGAGTGGTTTTTGCTCCTGAGGAGTTAGGTTTAGTTTTAGGAGTTTTCGTATCACTTTTAGTAGCTATATCTTCAATCTTTGGTGATCTTTTTGAAAGTTATTTAAAAAGAGAAGCTGATGTAAAAGATAGTGGTACCATTTTACCAGGACATGGTGGTATCTTAGATAGAACAGATGGGTACCTTTTTGCTGGGATTGTTATGTTGATATTATTAAGGTTATTTGCTTGATAGTACTTGGAAGCACAGGTTCTATAGGGGTCAATACCCTTGCTATTGCAAAACAGTTTAACTTAGATATTGAGATAATAGTTGCTGGGAACAATATAGAACTTTTAAATACCCAACTGCAAGAGTTTAGTCCAAAATTGGTTATCATCGCACAAAAAGATGATATAAATAAAGTAAATCATAGAAATGTACTCTGGGGTCAAGAGGCTATTTTAGATGCTATTGAGAACTCATCATCAAATCTTGTAGTTAATGCACTTGTAGGTTTTTTTGGATTACAACCTACTTTAAAAGCAATACAGTGTGGTAAAAAAGTAGCGTTAGCAAATAAAGAGTCACTTGTAGTTGCTGGAAAATTTATAGATACCTCATCTGTAATACCAATAGATAGTGAACATTTTGGATTATGGTATCTTATGGATAAAGAAAAAAGCATAAGTAGCTTAACAATAACAGCTTCAGGGGGTAGCTTTAGAGATTATCCTCTCAATAAACTACAAGATGTAACTATAGAAGAAGCACTTAATCATCCAAACTGGTCTATGGGAAATAAGATCACAATTGATAGTGCAACCATGACAAATAAAATTTTTGAACTTATTGAAGCTAGATGGTTATTTGATACAACTTTTTGTGATGCAATTATTGAAACAAAATCTGTAGTACATGCTATGGTTAATTTTATAGATGGGAGTACCACTGCGCATTTAGCATATGCAAATATGCAACTACCTATTTCGTATGCTTTAATGGGAAAAGTAGATACTCCGATTTTAAAACCTGTAAATTTACTAGAATTACAAAATTTAGAATTTAAAAAAATTGAAATTGCTAGATATCCTATTTGGGAAATAAAAGATGAGATACTACAAAATGAAAATTTGGGAGTAGTTTTAAATGCTGCAAATGAGGTTGCCGTTGCTAGGTTTTTAAGTGGAGAGATTGGATTTTTAGATATTGCAGATACTTCACTTAAAGCATTAAATCACTTTCATAATATAAAAATAAACTCACTTGATGATATAATGGAAGTAGATAAAGCTGTTAGGATTTTTGCAAATGGGTGATATGACAGTACCTTTTATTATGTTACTTATTCTTACTATTGCTTTAGTTTTAGAGAGAAAACATCAAGAAGATAAGATTGTAGAGATCTATGAAGATAAATTTGAAGAGTGGAAAAAACATTCAAAAATAGAGGCAACAGAAAAAAATTGTAAAGAGTTGGTGGGACTTGTATTTTTAGAAGACTCAAAAATAGAGATTCAAGTCTTAGATAAGAAAGTTATCGATAAACTAGAAAGAAAAAAGTTTACTATTAAAGTATAAAGGTTTTACTATGAGAATTTTTATTTTACTGTGTCTGTGTACGATTATGTTATTTGCAAGTAAACTTACAAAAGGTACCAACTATGTAGTTGATGATAAAAATAAACTTATGTGGCAAGATACAAAAGATAATATAAAAGTACTTATTACTCATAATGATGCCATAGAATATTGCAAAAATCTTAGACTTAATAGTTTTAGTGATTGGCAACTGCCAACAAGAGAACAGATTAAAACAATTATTGATAAAACAAGAGTTCGCGATCAATTAATGATAAATAAAGCATTTAGATATGTAAGACGAGATGGTTATTGGTTACAAGATAGAACTTGGATACGTAATTTTGGAAAATATGCTTACTTTGTGTATTTAAAAAGTGGATCTATTTATTATCAAAATAGATCATACAAAAAACATGTACGATGTGTCAGGAAAATACAATAATGAAAAAAGTACTTATTCTTCATGGTTGGGGTGGGAGTGATGAACCACATTGGCAGTGGTGGTTAGCAAATCAATTAAAAGAAAAAAACTATAAAGTTTCTTTTCCAAATTTTCCTAACAGAGATGTACCAAAACTAGATAGCTGGATGGATACATTGAAAAAAGAGTTTGATCACTTTCAACCAGATATTGTAGTGTGTCACTCTTTGGCAAATATATTATGGTTTCATTTTGTTCATCAATATAAACTAAAAGAACTAGATAAATTAATGTTAGTAGCACCTGTAAGTAAAAAATGTGCTATAAAAGAACTTCAAAGTTTTTTCCCTTATCCTATACCAAATCAACTCAATGCAAAAGAGATTATTATGGTAGGAAGTACAAATGATCCATATCTTAGCGTTGAAGAAGCTATAGAGTTGCACAGCCAACTTAATGTTGGACTAAAAATTTTAGAAAATGCCGGACATATAAATGCCCATAGTGGTTTTGGAGAATTAAGCTGTACTTTTGATTGGATAGAGAAAGAATCTCTCAATAAAAACTCAACTTAATTTTTTAACTTTCAGTTAATATAGAGATTTTATTATTAACTATCTCTACATACAACTCTTTTTTTCCATCAAATTTATAATTTTTTGTTCTATAGAGTTCATCCATGACTATTTTAAAAATTTTTTTATTTAACTCATTTGGATAAGGAATAATATTAATATTAGAAAATCTTATTGTTTTTTTCTCATTTTTAAGAAATACTCTTTTTTTATACTCTAAAAATTTTTGAAAATTTTGCCCATTTGACTTTTTAAATTTTTTATTATAAAAAGATAAATAACTTGTGATATTACTTTTAATCCAAGCATCTCTCCATTTAAAAATATTTGATAAAACAATACTAATATCCTCTTTTGTTACCGTATTTAATTTTTTTTCACTTATAACTAAAACAGAATTCTCAATGTTGATTGTTTTATCTAAATTTTTAATTTTAGTATTATCTAAGGCTATGCAACCTTGCGTAAAATCATCTCTTTTTTGATTAAGGGGAAGCCCATGTATCCAAATACCATGACCTGTTTTCCCTTGGCTTTTATCATATAAATTTGGATAATTTGTAGTCAAGGCTAGCGGACCATAAAAAGGATCTACATTGGTTATTCTTTTTGTTAATTTATATGCACCAATTGGTGTTTTTAAATCACCTTCAACTTTTTTATCTCCTTTGGCTTTTCCTAAAAAAACATCTGAATTAAATAGTTGTGCTTTACTTTTAGTATCATATATTTTTATATCTTTTAAATCTTTCTGACAAATTACCACATATCTAATAGACTCATAATAACCATTTACAAGCTCTTTATTTTTAAGATAGTAATCCCAATAACTTTTAGTTTTAAGCTGATTTGCTATCTCTTTTTCAACCGCATCAATACCTTTTAGTCTATATATTTCTACAATATCAATCAACTTTGCATTGAGTGAATTAAGAACTAAAAAAAATAATAATAAATATCTCATCTGATTACCTATATTTTAAGATATGAAATTGTATAATAATAGCCTTTAAATTACACAAAAGAGTTTTATTTGAAAATTATATTATCCCTTATTTTATCCTGTACCCTGCAATTTGCTTCAAGCCTCCAAGAAGATATTTGGTGGAAAGGTGAAACCTTATTGACTTTTTTTGAAAAACATAAAATTTCAAAAGATATTTATTTTAATTTATCAAAAACTGATAAAGAACTATGTAGTGAGATATATGCTGGTGTTTTATTTCAAAAAATGATAAACGATAAAGGGGACTTAGAACAGGTTCTTATCCCTATTAGTGATGAGATGCAAATCCATATTTTCAAAGATAATAAAAATAAATTTACCTTAGATATTATTCCCATTGAGTTTAAAGAGATAAGGCAATCAATAACTATCCCAATAAAGAATTCTCCATATCAAGATATAGTAGAAACAACAGGAAATAAAGCTCTAGCCAATGAATTTATTATTGCCTTTAAAAAATCTATTAATTTTAAAAGACTCCGTAAAAATGATTTAATTTCTATTCTATTTAAACAAAAAATCAGAATGGGACGTTATTTTGGAACACCTGAGATTTTAGGGGCTTCAGTACAAATGAGAAATAAAATATACTATATTTTTCAAAATCCTGCTGATAAAAGGTACTATAATGATAAAGCAAAAAGTTTAACTAGTTTTTTACTACGAATTCCATTAAAATATACACGAATATCAAGTAAATTTACACTCAAAAGATTCCATCCTATTTTAAAAAAATATAGGGCACATTTAGGGGTAGATTTTGCAGCGCCTACAGGGAGACGTGTAAATGCGACTGCAGATGGTAAAATCATTCACAAAGGGAGAAAAGGTGGCTATGGTAAAACTATAATCATACGACATACGAATGGATTAAAATCACTCTATGCCCATCTAAATAGTTATAATAATAAAATAAGGGTTGGCTCATATGTAAAACAAGGTCAATTTATAGGAAGAGTGGGGACTACAGGAAGAAGTACTGGTCCACATTTACATTTTGGGATATACAAAAATGGACGAGCCATTGACCCACAAAAAGTAATTAGCGTTACAAAAACTAAATTAACTGGTAAAAAAAGAAAAGATTTTTTAAAAATTGTTAAAAAAGTAAAACAAGAATTAAAGAACTCTAAAAATAAAAAACCATTAAAAATAGAAAATTTTTCGCTCTCTTGTAAAATATAAAAGGTAAAATATGGATACAAACAATTTAGATATGAAAATTGATCAAATCAAAGATACCTTTGATGAGTTTCACCCTTCAGATATAGCAGATAATCTTAAAAAAATAAGTAAAAAAGATAGAGAAAAATTTTATGATATCCTTCACTCAATCCCAGATGAGATTTTAGGGGAAGTTTTACTTGAACTTCCTGAAGCTCTTAGGGATAAAGCGTATAATTCATTATCAAATACACAAATTTCACAAGCCTTGGAAGAGTTGGAAACGGATGATGCTACAGATATAATTCAAGATATTGAAGAGATTGATGAGCAAAAAGCAAAAGATATTTTAAATTCACTTGATCAAGAAGATCAAGATGATATTAACTGGCTAAAAAAATATGATGAGAATGAAGCTGGTGCATATATGCAAATTGAGCTTTTTAGTGCCAATAAAAACGACTCAATTCAAGATTCAGTTAATCGATTAAAAATAATGAAACAAAATGATGAGATTGAAAATATCCATCAAGTTTTTATTATAGATGATGATCACATACTGGTTGGTTCTATTGGACTAGAAGATCTACTTACATTTGACTTTGATAGTAAATATCAAGATATATTAAAAAATGATTTTGATAATAAATACAAACCCTTTTCGGTGTTTGCAGATGACAATATAGATGATGTTGCAAAACAATTTGAAAGTTATAATCTTTCTGTTGTAGCAGTTATAGGGTACAAAAATAGACTTTTGGGACGAATCACCTCAGATGATATTTTAGATGTTATAGAACAAAGTGCAACAGAACAGATGTATCAATTAGCTGGGGTAGATGATGAATCAGAACAAGAGGAAGAGCTTTTACAAACAGGGAAGAAAAGAGCTTCTTGGTTATTTATAAATCTAATTACTGCTTTATTGGCATCACTTGTAATAGGTATTTTTGATGAAACATTAAAGGAGTTTATCGCTTTAGCGATTTTAATGCCTATTGTAGCTTCCATGGGTGGAAATGCAGGTACTCAAACATTGGCAGTTATGGTTAGGCAATTAGCCCTTGGTGATATCGATGATGAGAATGGTAAAGATGCTATCAAAAAAGAAGTTATTATTGCACTACTCAATGGTTTTTTATTTGCAATTATTTTAGGTATGATTGCAGCTTTTTGGTTCGCTAATATTATGCTAGGTTTTGTAATAGCACTCTCTATGATTATTACTTTATTCTGTGCTGGATTTTTTGGTTCTATTATTCCACTTGCTTTAAAAAAAATGGATATAGATCCTGCTATTGGAAGTACTGTATTACTTACAACCGTAACAGATATAATGGGATTTTTTAGTTTCCTTGCACTTGCGAAATATATTTTAATCTAAAATAATATGATGACAATAGAAAAGATAGAACAAGAGATAAAAACAAACGGTGCTGTTTTACTTTACTTTAGTGGAGAAAATTGTGGAGTATGTAAAGCACTACGCCCTAAGATAGAATCTGCTTTTACAGTAAATTTTCCAAAAATCAAACAAATATTTATTAATGCCAACGAGTATCCTAAAATTGCAGCACACTTTAGTATCTTTACTGTTCCATCTATTTTAATCTATTTTGATACAAAAGAGATAAAAAGAGAAAGTAGACATATCTCAGTTAGTCAACTTGTACAAAGCATCAAACGACCCTATGAGTTATTTTTTCATTAGAAAGGTGAGTGTATGAAAACAACTTTTTTTATCGTATTAGCCATATTTATAGCTTTACAATTTATTCCGGCAAAAATAGAGAATCCAAAAACAGATCCAACTTTAGAGATAAAAGCTCCTACAGAAATCATCTCCATCTTCAAACGTTCTTGTTATGATTGTCATTCAAATAAAGCAAAAATACCTTGGTATCAATCCATTGCACCTGCATCTTTTTTAATAAAAAAACATGTGGACTTAGGGAGAAAATGGTTAAATTTTTCAACATGGGAAAAATATGATGAAAAAGAAAAAGATAAAAAACTAAAAGGGATCTTTAGAACTGTTTTTATAGCCATGCCACTAGCTAGTTATATAACACTCCATAAAGAAGCAAAACTCAGTAAAGAGGAGATAAAACTCATACGAGATTGGACAGGTAAAGCACCCTTTTAACACTCACTAACCAAAACAAACTCTATTTCGTCCTTTCTCTTTTGCTTCATACAGCCCCTCATCTGCTCGTTTAAATAAAGTATCTACCGTATCCCCTTTTTGATATTGAGTAACTCCAAAACTAGCTGTTATATTTCCAGCAACCTTATGTTCTAATTGAGATATCCCTATTCGTAATTTTTCACAAACTATTTTTGCATTTTCTTTTCTTGTTTCAGGAAACAGTATCACAAACTCTTCCCCTCCCCATCTTGCAAATACATCTGTTTCTCTAATATTTGTATTTAGATATTCTGCAAGCATTACCAACACCTCATCACCTACTAAATGCCCAAAAGTGTCATTAAATTTTTTAAAATGGTCAATATCAACTATAGCAATAGAAAGATCGATTGGATACCTTTTACTTCTTTGTAGTTCTATTGTAATAAATTCATCAAATTTATTTCTATTATAAACACCTGTAAGTCGATCATAAAATGCTTGATTAGATATTTTTATCTCTTTTTCTTTTAGTTTAGTAATATCTGTTAAAGTAACTAAATATTCACCCTTAGTATAAGAACTTTCAATTATACTAATCATAAATGCCTTTGGATTCATACTCTTATCTAATAAACATACCAACCTATCTTCCTCTTTTGTTCTTAACATAAGGTCATAAAATGTTTCATTCTTCCCTAGTAAACCCTTGTGGAGATAGCCATTAATATCTTGAAAATATTCAGTTATATCTGACATATTTTTTTTAGTATCTATATCTACATCTATATACTCGTTTATTCTTTTATTAAAAAAATTCACTATTTTAAAATTTGTTACAAATATTATATCTTCTGTTGTATTAATCATATCCTCTAATAAAGCATGTTCTTTTTTCGTATGTAGTAATATCTCATACTGTACATAAATAAAAATTGCAATAAGTAAAAATACTAAAGATCCGATTATAACAATAATCTGTCCAATACCTAATATTTCAGAAATAACCTTATTTTTTGTATATGATACCAACCATCCTTCTGCTTTATCTGTATTAAACCCTTTTATAGGCAAAAATGCTATAGCCTCTACAGCTTTTTTATTTGTCGTTTGTGCATAAACAGAAAATTTCTTTCCTTTATCCATTTTCTGTTGTATCTCATCTTTTAAGTGAGCTAATTTTTTTGCATTATCTACAATACAAATTTCTCTGTTATGCTCCTTAAGTAAATTTATCATAAAATTTGTATGTTCAGAACTTTGGATATAGTTATCTTTAAAAGAATCAAGAGTTAAATCAGCACTTTTAAACATATCTTTATTGATTAAAAAATGTGCATGAATTCCACTTATCTTTGTGAGTGCATTCTGAATATTATTACTTAAAAAAGATATCTCAACGGCACCTAGATATTTATTTTTTTTACTAAAAATAGGATAAACATTTCTAAATCCATGTATTAGTCTACCTTGAACTAAACCTCTTGAGATTTGTTTTGTTTTGTTTGTATATACGAAATCTGATCGTCTTAATGATAGATCATCACCATACTTTTCAGGTTTTTGCATCCGTAAAAAAGATTCATTATTTGGGAATACGAACTGGTACTGAAAAACTCCTATACTTTTCATAATTTTATAATCTTCTTTTAGCATATCATATAAAGCTTTTCTTGCTTTCTCTTTTGTCTTCTTAGTACCAGACAATGCTTTTTCATAAAGCTTTAAAAAGTTATTTTTATTTATTGTAATATTGTAAAAACTATCTGCTATTTGGGACTGATGTTCTCGTAAAATTTTATACTGAACATCTAATTTTTCTAAATTATCATCAAGAATTAATTGAATTCTCTCATCTACATTAATTTTATTTATATAATAAACAGCAATATTTGCTACAATTAGTGCAATAACTATGAAAAAAATCCTTTTAAAACGATTCATTTAACACTCCCCTCATTTGAATTTACACTTGTATTATGAATTGGTAAAGAGATTGTAAATTTTGCACCAAAATATTGGTGATTATTATAAGTAAATGATTCATTACTCACTCTAATTGATCCTTTCATTTTTTTAATAATTTGATGAGACATATAAAGTCCCAATCCAGTACCTTGAGACTGGTGTTTTGTAGTAAAATAAGGTTCAAATATTTTATCTATAATATCATTTTGTATACCATTACCACTATCATGAAATGAAATATTTACTATATCATTTTTTTCGATTATTGAAATCTTTATATACTTCTTCATTTCAGGAATAGGTAATGTTTTTAATATATCTGCTGCATTATTAATAATATTTAAAAAAACCTGCATTAACTCATTTTCAACACCATTTACCAAACTCTCTGATCTGTATTCTTCTATGATTATTATATTATGTAATTTTAAATTTGCATTAATAACATCTAGTGTCTTTTTACAAGTTGATTTTAGATTAAAATTGCTAGTTACTTTACTTACTTTTAAAAAGTTTTGAAAGCTTTCTATTGTTGAACTTAAGAATTTTGTATTTTCTATTATATTATCTAACTCTCTAATTGTTTCTTCTCTATCTTCCATATCAAATTCATAATTTAATTTAATACCACCAGCGGCAACTGAAATAGCATTGAGTGGCTGTCTCCACTGATGTGCTATGTTTCCTATCATCTCTCCCATTGATGCCATTTTTGTCTGCTGAGAAATAATTTTTTCATCTCTTTTTACTTGGGTTATATCTATTACTGAAATTATTTTAACAATTTTATTATCAATAGAGATATTTTTTTCTTTAATTTGTACATTGTATATATTGGAGTCTTTCCCTTTAATTGTATCCTCAAAATAATGTTCTACCGAATCATCAATTAAAAAATTTTTATGTTTTTCACTCACATCAGAAAAAATATCAAAAATATGTTTATTAAGAATAGCCTCTTTTGTTTTATACCCTAATAGATCAACTGCTTCATTATTACATTTTGTACAAATATTATTATGAAAAATAAACATTGCACCAATCGAAGAATCTAATAACTCTTTTGAAATTTTTAAATTATTTTCAATCTCCTGTTTTTGTTTTTGATTTATTTTTTTACTTCGTGCAGAATGCACTAATATTTCTACCTTTAATAAAAAACCTTCATATAAAAAGGGCTTCAATAAAAAATCTTTTGCTCCACTTTTTAATGTATCTCGTACAATAGATGGACTTTTATTTTGGGACAATCCTAATACCGTAAAATTATCTAAAAGATACATATCTCTTAATCCTTCTAAAAGATCTAAAGCATTTACATCGCTCATCTCCATATCTAAAATCAATAAAGAAAGATCAACATTTTTAAGTATTTCCAATCCCTCTTTAGTATTTGTAGCCGTTAAAACATTATAATTTCTCGTAGTTAATAACTTTTTAAGTATTGTACAAACTGTTTCTGATTTATCAATAATAAGAATTGTTTCTTTTTTATTTTCAAGCAACGAATACATAGTATCTGCAATATCTTGAACGATACGATCAACTTTTTTAGTAATTAAATGATAATCCAAAATCCCTTGGGCAAAATATTCTTCTCGTTTTTCACCAATATCCTCACTACTTAAAAGAATAACTTTTGACATTGTATGTTTAGAGATAAAATTGAAAATTTTCATTGGTGTATGGTCGTCAAAATCTATATTTAACAAAATCAAATCTATATTATTATGTATCTTTTCAATACTCTTTAATACATCTTGTTCTTTAAATATTTGTTTTACTACAAATTTATACTCTTTAAGTTTATTTGAAATATCTTCATTAAAGCTCTTATTATCATCTATTACTAAAATACTTATTTTTGAATCATTTACCATAAAAATATTCTATCTAAATCTCTTTTAAAGTATAAGAAATAATAATAAATAAAAATAATAATTTTTTTTCTTTACTGTTTCAAATTGTAGCAAATTTAGTATCTATTGTATCACTCTTTATAAAACTGTAGAGATAAAAAAAGGAGGTTTTTTTATAAAAAACCCCCTTTTTTGTGCAAAAATACCTATTTTTTATTTAAGATATTAATGATCTTCCTCACTCATCATTATAGACCCTGAAATATACACATAAGTTAACATCATAAAAATAAATGCTTGTAATATCCCAAAAGCAAATAGAAAGAAAAACCCTGGAAGTGGTGCTATCCAAGGTACCAACATAAGAAGTACCATCAAAAACATATCATCACCTTTAATCGAACCAAAAAGTCTGAATGATAAAGATACTATTCTTGAAACATGTGAGATAACTTCAATTGGGAACATTAAAGGCGCAAGAGCAGGAACAGGTCCCATCATATGCCCAAGATATTTACCTGCACCATTTTCTTTAAATCCTAAATAATTATAGTAAGCAAATACGATAATAGCTAAAGATAAAGTAAAGTTAATATTACCTGTAACTGATTCAAACCCAGGGATAATTCCCATCATATTTGCTACAAAAATAATAAAACCTAAAGTTGCAATAAGAGGCATAAATGTCTTAGCATTTTTTTCACCCATTGAATCTGCACCAATAGAAACAACACCTTGAATATAAGCCTCCATAATATTTTGAGTACCAGTTGGTACTAAAGCCATTTTTCTTGTAGCTGCTCGTGCTACTAACAATACAATAATCACTGTTAATGCTAAATGTGACAATATGATCCACTCCTGACCATGCCCACCAATCGCACCAAAGAATGTAAATAATCTACCTTCCATCTCTTTCGTCCTTTTATTTATCTCATTTTGAGAATTTATAATGTCATTATATTGTAGTTTTAATAAATTTTTTATAAAAGCTTTTTTATTATATTTATATTATAATCACCATATAAAAACTTATAGGATATTAATGACTATACAAAATGGCACGATTTTTATTGCAGACTCTCATTATAATCAGAAAAGAAGGCAATTAAAATCACTTTTATTAAAAATTCAAAATAAAGAGATAGAGGTAACACAAATTATTTTTATGGGTGATATTTTTGATTTTTTAACATCACATTTAAATTATTTTACTCTTATAAATGCTGAAATTATCTTGCTTATAAATAAACTTGCTACACAGTTTAAAATACTCTATTTAGAGGGAAATCATGATTTTAATCTCCAAGAACTTTTCCCAACAATTCATATCATAAAAAGAGAAGAACAGCCATATATAGTAAAAGTAGATAATCAAACTATTGCTATGGCACATGGAGATATTTTCACCCCCTTTTCTTATAATCTTTATTGTAAAATTATTAGAAATTCTACTTTTATGAAATTTTTAAATTTTATAGATATAAAATTCTTTTTATCAAAATTTACAGAAGAAACACTTATGAAAAAAAAGATTTGTCATAAACAAAAAAACTTTTTAGAATTTACACAAAATAGAATCAAAAAATATAACTCTTTATCAAAAATAGACCTTATAATTGAAGGGCATTTTCATCAAGGGTATCTATCAAAGAATTATATAAATTTACCATCTTTAGCGTGTGACAATAGATATATGGTCTATCAAAACAATCAATTTAGCTTTAATACACTATAATTATACCTATGGATAATTACGAATACACACAACTATTAAAATCATTAAATCAAAAACTAAGCAATATAGAGTCTATTTTAAAACCAAAAGAGATAGAAAAAAGACTAGAAGAGATAACTCTTTTAGAACAAGGACCAGAGTTCTGGAATAATCAAGAAAATGCTACAAAAATTGCTCAAGAAAAAAATAGACTCTTAGGGAGAAAAAGTAAATTTTATAAAGCTCAAGAGGCATTAGCTGATGCAAATGAATTATATGAAATGGCAATCGAAGAGAAAGATGAAGAGACAATAGAAACACTCTATAGTGAAGCTTCCCATTTAGAAGATATTATCAAAAAAACAGAAGTTGAAGTTATGCTCAGTGGAACGGAGGATGCAAGTAATGCAATAGTTTCTATTCATCCAGGAGCAGGGGGAACAGAATCTTGTGACTGGGCAAATATGCTATATCGTATGTATCTTAGATGGGCAGAGAGAAAAGGGTTTAAAGTAGAGGTTCTTGATCATCAAAATGGTGATGAAGCTGGGATCAAAGATGTAAGTTTTATTATCTCAGGAATAAACGCGTATGGTTACCTAAAAACAGAAAATGGTATCCATAGACTAGTGAGAATTTCACCGTTTGACTCCAATGCAAAAAGACATACCTCTTTTGCTTCAGTGATGGTCTCTCCTGAAGTTGATGATAATATCGATATAGAAGTTGAAGAGAAAGATATCCGTATCGATACTTATAGAGCTAGTGGTGCTGGTGGGCAACATGTCAATAAAACAGAATCAGCTATAAGAATCACTCATATAGAAACAAATATCGTGGTGCAATGTCAAAATGATAGAAGTCAGCATAAAAATAAAGCAAGTGCCATGAAGATGTTAAAATCAAGACTCTATGAACTAGAGCTAGAAAAACAAGCTGCCTTAAAACAGGGGATCTCAAAAAGTGAAATCGGTTGGGGACATCAAATACGCTCTTATGTCATGCAACCATATCAACAAATAAAAGATACAAGAAGTAATATTGGATATAGTAATGTAGATGCTATTTTAGATGGTGACTTAGATAAGATGATAGAAGATGTTTTAATCGCACAAAGTAGGTAGATGAAGCTTCCTATTTTGTATTCTTTGTTTTATATTTTATAAATTCATACTAGCCTTTTATAGTTACTTCTTCAATCGTATTTATCTAATTTTTTCAAGTGATTTATAAATATCTCCACGACTAGCTATATCAAATACTAAAATAATAATTTTATCATCATCAATTTCAAATATAGCCCGATATTTTCCTATTCTTAATCTAAAAGTATCTTTTATTTTAAGTTTTTTTACATCATATTTGAAAATATTATTTTTGTCTTCTGAAATATCAACAAATGCCTGATAAAATTTCAAACCATCTTTTTTATTTTTTTCTACGAACTTTAAAGCTTTTTTTTGAAATACAACTTTATAAGAAGTCATTGATATTTACTTCTTTTCCATTTTTATTAGAATAATCTATATTTAAATTATCAATCTCTTTTTGTTCTTCATCACATACCATTTCTAAATGTTTATTCATAAACAAAGCCAACGATAATTCTTCTTCTTGTTTGATAACACGTAAAGAACTTTTTCTAAGAAACTCTGAAAAACTCATACCTATTTTTTTTGTATATTCTTTTATAATTTCATATTCATCTTCTTTTAAAGTTATACTTTTTCTAATAGTGTTTGTATTCTGTGCTACCATTTTACAATTCCTTTTAAAATTTTAGAGTACATATAGTATATATTATATATACTTAATAAGAAATCAAATAAAACATTAACATAAACTGTACCCTACATCTTTAATTCTATCTTATTTGTTGCAAATTGATGTATTAATACCAAGATTTAAACCTGAAGTGCAATTTTTTGAAAAATAAAGAATAAATTTGTAATTTTAAGTTTGAAGAGGTTAAATCTTTGTTTTTTACTTATTAATATTCGTATATTACACTATTCATTTATATTTTTTACTATGATTTAAGCAATAATTTGATTTTTCATTATAAATTTACTTTAAATAAATTATGAAAGTTCTTTAATATCAAGATACATCCAAGTAGTATTTTTTTCAGGTATAAATTCAAAACCAAAATTTTTATAAAAATTAACTAGCTTTTTTTCTTTATTCAATGGTTCAAGAATTATATATCTAATAGCAATATGATGAGATAAATTATTTACTATTGATAAAACTTCTCTAAAAAGTTCTACTCCCAAAGTATATCCATCAGGTTCACAAGTGTATTTTCTAAATTTATTGTTTAAAATAAAATAATCCAATACTGCTGATGGAATTTTTTTGTCATTTACACTTATATTCCCAACACTTATGGCAAAGAAACCTAAGTTTTCTGTTATTTTATTTGATGTATCTTTTACTCTATAAAGTTTGGTATTTCTTTTTAGTGCCTGTTTTACAGTTAACTCAAATAATGTTTTTTCTATTTCTGCTCTTTTTTTATTTTTATCATAAAACTCTATTGGATTACCAAGAAGAAATTTTTGATTAGCTTTTAATGTAGTAGAAGAACAAGCAGATAATTCTAATTTCAATTATATAGCTTTAACTGAAATTTTTTTATCTTTTATCCCTTTAAGAAGTGGATTGTTTACCACAACCTTTGATTCCATTATTTTTAAAGTTTTTTTATCAATAATAGGTAGTGGAGATTCTATAATTTTACCTTTTGCACTTATTCTAAATGACATTGAAACTCCTTTTTTTAAATTATCGTATTATACCATAAAATTTATTTTTTAAATAAACTAAAGCTTAAAATGTTCTAATAATAAATTTATTCTAAATAGAAGATATCTTAATCGCACAAAGTAAATAGTGATTGATTGCATATTGGTGGAGTCGTGGAGAATTGAACTCCAGTCTTAAAACAGATTACATTAGCGTCTACATGTTTAGATAAAGTTGATCAGATGTCTCTTAAGAGTAGCTCAAACTTCCAAGGCTACTAAAAAGATAAGATTCTAAATGTCTCAATTTGTTCAAATCAGTTCCAAATCGATAAGCTATCTAGGGGTGAGTCTCCAATAATCTACAATAGATAGCATCATGTAGTGGAAACCTCCAAAGTCTCTACCCAATTAAGGGGAGTCTTTTATCTATGCAGCTTTTGCTACAGCAGGAGAATAATTTGTATTATTTGCGTTTAAAAAATTGTGAATCTTGTAAGGGTGACTCAAGCCCACATGCAACTAATCCGCACTGCTCCAATCGATACCATGTCGACCCCAAGTGTGAATAGATGTGAGATTATAGCAAAATTTTTGTATAATATCAAATGAAAATTTTAGATATAGATAAACAACACACTTGGCATCCTTATAATTCGCTCCCCTCAAAGAGTACTATCCTTTCTGTTAAGAGAACAAATAAACAAACTATTATGTTAGAAGATGGAACCCAACTTATAGATGCTATGAGTTCATGGTGGAGTGCTATACATGGATATAACCACCCTGCTTTAATAAAAGCGATAGAAACACAATCAAAAATTATGCCCCATATTATGTTTGGTGGGCTTACTCATGAACCTGCAGCAACTTTGTGTCAAAAAATTGCTACTCTAACTGGTTTACCAAGTGTTTTTTTAGCAGATAGTGGAAGTGTATCTGTTGAAGTTGCCCTAAAAACTGCTATTTTATACAATAAAGCAAAAGGGAAAAATCTCTCTAAATTTATAGCATTAGAAAATGCTTATCATGGAGATACATTAGGGTGTATGGGGGTTTGTGATCCAAAAAATAGTATGCACTCTTTATATGGGGAGTATCTACCAAAAAATATTTTTTCCTCAGTTGAAAATCTAGGCAATACAATAGAAAAATATAAAAATGAAATAGCAGGAGTGATCGTAGAACCCATTGTTCAAGGGGCAGGTGGAATGAAAATACATAGTCCAGAATATTTAAAAATTGCAAGAAAACTATGTACAAAATATGATATACCACTAATAGCTGATGAGATAGCCACTGGCTTTGGTCATACAGGGCTTATGTGGGGTTGCGATCATGCCAATATCACCCCTGATATTATGTGTATGGGAAAAGGTCTCACAGGGGGAGTTATAAGCATGGCAGCGATGGCTACATCTAAAAATATTAGCGATACTATTTCAAATAGTGATATTGGAGTTATTATGCACGGTCCTACTTTTATGGGAAATCCACTAGCTTCTAGTGTGGCAAATGCAAGTATAGATCTTCTTTTAAACTCAAATTGGAAAGAGAAAGTACTCAATATAGAGTCTATTTTTGCAAAAGAGTTAGAGGATTTAAGAGACTTAGAAATTGTTGCAGATATTAGAAATATAGGTGCTATTGGAGTTGTAGAACTTAAAAGCGAATCAAAAGCACAGATAGTTCAAGATTTTTGTGTACAAAATGGCGTTTGGATACGACCATTTGGAAAACTAGTTTATAGTATCGTCTCTTACAATATAACAAATAAAGAACTTTATAAAATTATATCGACTATAAAAGAAGCTGTAAAAAATTTATAGTAAAAATATTTAAACTTAACAGAATATTCTTTACTTTCTAATAAGCTTCTTTGCGGTGTTTTATTCTACCTATGATTATCTTGTCATCTTCAACATCAAATAACACACGATAATTACCCACCCTTAATCTGTGTGTAGGACTATAATTTTTTAGTTTTTTTATATTTGTTAAATTAGGATAATTTTGTAACCCTGCAATCTTCTTTTTAATTTGATTTTTAAATGGTTCACTTATTCCAATGATATCTTTAGCTGCTGCACGTTCTACAACTATTATCATAATTTCATAAACTCATCTAAAGATATTGTATCTCCTGTTTTTGCTTCTTTCATTATTTTATAATCTGGATCATTTGGACTTACTTGCTCTATATCTAATGTTGGTGTTTTATTATCTATTGCATTTTTCATTAAAAAATTTATACCATCAGACAATGATAAACCGTAAGATTTAAACATCTCTTTTGCTTGTTTTTTTAATTCTTTATCTAAGTACACATTAGAACGTATTTTTTGATTTTGCATTGTTCGTACCATCTTATATCCCTTTTGTAAAATACAATAACTATGTCTTATGAATTGTATACTATTTTTAATTAAAAATTATTTATCTATATTATGGTCTCTAATCTAGTTTTAAAACTGCCATAAATGCTTCTTGTGGAACATTTACTTTCCCAATAGATTTCATTCTTTTTTTACCAGCCTTTTGCTTCTCTAAAAGTTTTCTTTTTCTCGTAATATCTCCACCATAACATTTTGCAGTTACATTTTTCCCTGTAGATTTTACAGTTTCACGCGCAATAATATCTTTTCCAATACTTGCTTGAATAGCAACTTCAAAAAGTTGTCTAGGAATAAGCTCTTTGAGTTGTTTTACAAAAACTCTTCCTCTTGCTTGTGCTTTCTCTTCTGGAACAATAATACTTAATGCATCAACAGCTTCACCTGCAACCAATACATCAAGTTTTTTAAGATTTCCAGGTCTAAAGCCAGTCACCTCATAATCAAAAGAAGCATACCCTTTTGTTGTAGATTTTAATTTATCATAAAAATCCATTACTATCTCATTCATAGGAATATCGTATTCTAATAAAACTCTTTTATTGATATAATCCATCTTTTTTTGAATACCACGTCTATTATTTAAAAGAGTGATAACATTTCCTAAAAATTCATCTGGTACAAAAACTGTAGCTTTTACATAAGGCTCATAAATTGTTTCTATATGATTTACAGGTGGTAACTCATATGGATTTTGGATCATAAGTTCTTCCCCTGAAGTTGTGAGCACTTTATAGACAACTGTTGGGGCTGTTGCTATTAAGTCAAGATTAAATTCTCTTTCAAGTCTCTCTTTAATAACCTCCATATGTAGCATTCCTAAAAATCCAGTTCTAAATCCACTCCCAAGTGCTGCAGAACTTTCTGGTTCAAAACTAATAGAACTATCATTTAGTTGTAGTCGCTCTAAAGCATCTCTTAGATCTTCAAATTTATCTGTATCTATAGGATAGAGCCCTGCAAATACAAAGGGTTTTGCAGGTTCAAATCCATCAATTATCTTCGCTGTTGGATTTTTCGCATCTGTCATTGTATCTCCAACAACAATACCCTCTGTTGTTTTTAGACCTAAAATAACAATACCAATCTCACCAGTTTTTATCTCATTAGTTTTTTGTTTTTTTAAAGGGTGTGGATACATAAGATCAAGAACTTTATGTTCAACTTTTGTATTCATCATTCTTAAAAGTTGCCCTTTTTTAATACTCCCATCATAAACTCGCACCAAAGCTAAAGCTCCTAGATAGTTATCAAACCAAGAGTCATAAATCAGTGCTTTTGTGGGAGCATTTTCATCTCCGCAAGGGGCTGGAATTTTATCAATAATACTATCAATAAGTTCTTTTACCCCAAGACCAGTTTTTGCAGAGATTAAATTATGATCTGTACAATCAAGTCCAATAGCCTCTTCTGTTTCTTCTAAAACTCTCATAGGATCTGCTGATGGGAGATCTATTTTATTTACTACAGGCATTAATGTTAAGTCATTTTCCATGGCGATATACACATTTGCAATAGTTTGAGCCTCAACTCCTTGAGTTGCATCAATAATAAGTAAAGCCCCCTCAGATGATGCTAAAGATCTACTTACCTCATAAGAGAAGTCAACATGACCTGGAGTATCAATAAGATTTAAAATATAATGTTCCCCATCTTTTACATAATCTAGTCGTACAGACTGAGCTTTAATGGTGATACCTCTTTCTTGTTCAATATCCATAGTATCCATAACTTGCGCTGACATATCTCTGTCTGCAACTGAACCACACTCCTGTATAATTCTATCTGCAAGTGTAGATTTACCATGGTCAATATGAGCAATAATACTAAAGTTTCTAATTTTACTTTGCAATATTTTTTCCTATTTTGTATTTAGTTATACGCGATTTTATCTAAAAAGTGCTTTATGTTTGGTTTTGTAAATTTACTTTTAATATCTATTTAGAAGAGCAACAAATTTTAAAAAAATTTGTTTGTTTTTTAAGGTACTAGCTACACCTAGCCAATCACTGGTGCAACCACATACCCACTATTTGCTAATAATACAGAAGAAATCACTAGAATTTATATAGTTATATAAAGATACTTTGAATTGACTCATTAGTATAAATTCTTTTAATGGTTTTTGCCGTAATATCAGATGCAGTTAAAACAGTAATCTTATTATGATTAGTTGCTAAAGGTATAGTATCTGTGATCACCAATTCATCTAAGGCACTTTGTTCAATTCTATCAAACGCTGGTCCACTTAAAACCCCATGAGTACAACACGCCATAACACTTGTCGCCCCTTTTTCTTTTAGTACATCTGCTGCTTTTGTTAAAGTTCCTGCAGTGTCAACCATATCATCTAAAATAATAACATCTCTGCCTGTTACATCTCCTATAATATTCATAACTTCACTTACATTTGCTTTTTCTCTTTTTTTATCAACGATGACTAAATCATAGCCCAAAGATTCTGCGTATGTTCTCGCACGAGCAACTCCTCCTACATCTGGAGATGCGATAATTGGATTTTTAAGATTTTTAGATTTAATATACTCAACAAATAAAGTTGAACCTGTCAAATGATCAACAGGAATATTAAAAAAACCTTGAATCTGAGCAGCATGCAGATCTAAAGTGATCACCCTTTGCACTCCTGCAACTTGGATCATATCAGCAACTAATTTTGCCGTAATAGGAACTCTGGGTGCTGCTTTTTTATCTTGTCTTGCATATCCAAAATATGGTACAACAGCATTGATACTTCCTGCACTACTTCTTTTTAGAGCATCAACAATAATTAAAAGTTCCATTAAATTATCATTTGCAGGTGCACAGGTAGGCTGAATCACAAAAACATCTTTCCCCCTTACAGACTCTGTAATATTTACATTTATCTCACCATCACTAAATCTTTTTACTTCAACTTCAGCTAACTCTCTTCCTAAAGAAGATGCAACTTTTTGAGCAAACTCTGGATTTGCTGTTCCCGATACAAGTATATAATCATCCATAACTTTACCTTTATTTTATATAAGTTCGTAATTGTATCAAAATCTCACTTTAATACCAAATCAGGCTATTCTTAAATATTAATGTACTATTCGACTATTTTTACACAATTTTTCGATACAATGGGAAACAATATCAAAATAAAGGAAAAAATATGAGAAAAGTAATTTTATCTTCAATCTTAGCAGTAGGGTTGATATCAGGCTTAAATGCTTACGAATTAGATGGTGATTTAGGTATAAAATGGACTGGTTTTAAAACAGCAAAAAAAGTAGGGGTTTCGGGTACTTTTAAAGATGTAAAACTAGATATTCAAAAAGCCGATAAATTAGCTGATTTTTTAAAAAGTGCAAAAGTTGAAATTGATACTATGAAAATCAATTCAAAACTCCCTATGAGAGATAAAAATATTACAAGTACAATTTTTTCTCTTGCAAGTGCTAAAACTGTAAAAGGAACTATTTCAAAAGTTGATGAAGCAAAAAAAGAATTAACTTTAGATGTAACTATGAATGGTGTTACGAAACAAATTCCTATGACTTATACTCTTTCGGGTGGTAAAATTGTGGCTAAGGGTACACTTGAAATTTTAGATTTTAAATTAAAATCTTCATTTGAGGCATTTGCTAAAAAATGTCGTGGATTTCATGCAGGAAAAACATTTTCTGATGTGGATGTAGAGTTTACACTACCTTATAAATAATCAAAAATATTATTTTTTATTGTCTGCCTTAGAAAAATATTTATTTTTCTAAGGCTTTTTTTATTGTTTTTTATGTCTATTAAAATACTTCTTTAAAAGTTCAAGTAGATTGTTTTGGATCTTTTCATCAAATAACGATAGACTATTTTCACATTTTTTAGCTAGTTTATCTGCACTTTTAATAGCACCATCAAGTCCTAATAAATTTACAAAAGAATTTTTCGCACCATCATTAGCAGTAGTTTTTCCAGCTTCTTGCGTTGAGATAGTTTCATCAATAATATCATCTTGAATTTGAAATAATAAACCAATATCAAGTCCAAACTGATATAAGCTATTTTGAATATCTGTAGAAAGTCCAGCAATAACCGCACCCATCTTTAAACTAGCAGCTATAAGTTTTGCCGTTTTATGAATATGTAAAAACTCTAGTTGATCTAATTCTAACATATGATTTTCAAAATAACAATCAATAGCTTGACCTATAATCATACCATCAATACCACCATCACTACTTAATATTTTAATCAATTCTATTTTTACATCATTACTTAATGGTGCATTTGCTATAAGATTAAAACTATGAGTATTTAAAGCATCTCCTACAAGTATAGCTGTCACCTCATCATATTTTTTATGTAATGTACAATGTCCTCTTCGTAAATCTGCATTATCCATAGCTGGTAAATCATCATGAATTAAAGAATAGGTATGTAGATACTCTAAACCTAAAGCAACAGGTAAACTATTTTTTACCAAAAGTGGCTCTATAGCATTAACTATACTTAAAAGCAACATAGGTCGAAATCTTTTCCCACCTGCATCTAACATCTCTTTTAAAGCATCTTGAAAAATTGGATGGAATGTATTTGATACTGGAAAATTTCTATCTAAATACTCTTCAAATGTATCTAAGAGTTGATTACTTTGCAAATGGATTCATCCCACCCATCATATTCATAGCTGTTGCTTTTTTACTCTCATCACTTTGTTTAATAACATCATTCATAGCACTAATAAGTAAAATTTTCAATGAATCTTTATCTTCAAGTAAAGAATCATCAATTTGTAAGTCTGTAACTTCAGAGTTTCCATTGATAGAAAGTTCTACCATTCCTCCACCTACTTTAGAGGTAAAAATCTTATTTTTACCCTCCTCTTTTGCTTTTTCAGCCATCTCTTGCACCTGCCCCATCATCTCATTAAGATTTATGTTATTTAAATCAATACCTTGAAACATTATTTATCACTTCCTATAAGTTCATTTGTTATCTCAACAATATCATTTTGTTCATCTACATGGACAACAATTGGCTTGTATGTTTCTAATTCTTCTGCATTATAACAGGCATAAGCAATAACAATAATCTTATCACCAATCTCTACTTTTCGAGCAGCTGCCCCATTTAAACACATATCTTTAGAACCACGAACACCTTTTATAACATATGTTGAAAATCGTTCACCATTATTAATATTGACTATCTCAACTTTTTGCCCTACTCTTAAACAAGAGGCATCTAAAAGATCCTCATCAATTGTAATTGAACCTACATAGTTCAAGTTTGCGTCAGTTACTGTTGCTCTATGTATCTTACTATATAACATATCAAATGTCATTATTCTTCCTACTTCTCTAAAGATTACTACCCACCCTAAAATTCTTCTATAATGAGTATTTACGATTCCAATTTTTATTGTACGATTTTATCTCAGATTCCTTAAAGTAATATAAAATTTATTACTTTAAATATTGTTATCTTGTCCTGTTTTTATTTTACTGCAATAGCTCTTCAACGATTTTTTTATCATTTAAAGGGAACTTTTTATCATAAATAATTTGCCCCTCCTCATCACCTTTTCCTAAAATTAATATAATTGGATTTTGATATTTTTTTGCAATCTCTAGGGATTTTTCTATGGCAATTTTTCTATTTAACTCTACTACAATATTTGTAGTTTTTGTACACCCAGATACAATATCTTTACATATTGTATCTGGATCTTCAAAACGAGGATTATCTGAAGTGACAATTATCTCTTTACTAAAATTTTGAGCAATTCTACCCATCATAGGTCGTTTACTTTTATCTCTATTTCCACCTGCACCAAATACGCAAATAATATCATATGATGGAAAACTCTGGAAAACTTTCTCCATCCCATCAGGGGTATGAGCAAAATCTACTATAACAAGTGGATTTTTACTTACAATCTCCATGCGTCCAGATACTCCACCAAAATTTTCCACTTTATCACAAATTTTTTGTAAGGGCTCATCTGTTATAAGATCAATGGCCGCAACTGCGGCTGTTAAATTATAGAGATTAAAATACCCCATCATTACAGATGAAAAATGAGCAAGATCTGAAAAATGTTGCAAGGCTACATCTATACCATCTTTTAAACTATAAGCACTTACTTTATATGTAGCTGGATTTTCTACACCGTAAGAGTAGCTATTTTTCATTTTAAATCGTATATTTTTATCATCTCTATTAATAAGTTTCATACCATCACATTGAAAGAAACTATTTTTTACTTTTATATATTCCTCTATTGTATGATGATAATCCAAGTGATCTTGTGTTATATTTGTATGAATTTTCAGAAAAAATTCCAATCCTTCTATACGATTTTGAGAAATTGCGTGAGAACTTACCTCCATGATAAAATAATCACATCTATTATCAATCGCTTCTTGGATATGCTTAAAGTTTCCAAGTTGTATAGGGGTAGTCAAGGAATACTCCTCTACTCTTTTATCATTGATAAAAAATCCTCTCGTACCTTGCAAGGCTACTTTATATCCTAAATCTAATAAAATAGAGTATATTGCAGCTGCTGTTGTTGTTTTTCCATTTGTTCCTGTGATTCCTACAATTTTAATAGAGGAAAAATCGAAAAAATTCTTTAACTCTGATGATTTTATAAATTTTGTACAAGCATTCTTTTTTGCAAGATTGAGATATTTTTCATTATGTTTAGACAGAACAAAAGTACTATCTTTATCAGCACTTTTTGAATCATCTGTAAAAATGATATTATTATGATTTACTATCACTATTTTTTTTCCCTAATTTTTTATATAATGCTGTTAAATCATCATCATAAGAAAAAAATTCATTGAATCCATCAAGGTAATTATAAGCTGTTTTATCAAAATTATTCTCTATAAGTTTGTCAATAAAATCTAATAATTCATCTTTAGTAGTAATAGCCACTTTTGTACTAAACATAATATCTTGATATGCTTCTTTAAAAGATCCTCTATTTTTTACTAATTGCATAAAATCATTATATTCAATTGCATTGAGTGATTCTACATTTGTTGTTGAGATATCTTTTAAAAGTTCCATCATTTTTACATTATCACCATCATAAGCATTAATAACATCAGTAACATAAGTAAGTGCTTTATCAAAATCTTCATCTTTGCCTATTATAAAATAGTCAAATAAAGTTTGGGCTTTCTCATGATTTTCATATCCCAAATCACACAAAATACAATATAATTTATACTCCATATTCTCAGGCTCTAAAGATAAAACTTGCGAATATAAAAATAAAGCATGATCATACTCACTTGCTGTAAAATATGAGTGTGCCTCTTGTAGTAAATTTTCTATATTATACATCTGTTATCTTATCTTCCATACCAATAGGTACACTTATAATCTCTAATTCTGGATGAATAGCCGCTCTTAATTCTTTTTCTACAATAAACTTTAGCGTACTACTACTTGCAGCACAACCAACACAGGAACCTTGCAGTTGGATATAAACTCTTGCATCTTTAATTTGTAATAACTCTATTGCACCTCCATCTTGTGCTAACATTGGTGCAATTTTTGTTTTAATGATATCACTAACAGGAGTTTGTAAATCCTCATCGGTAAATGGCATACTCATATTAATTTTTCCTCATTTTTTTTGTTTTATAGTTTACTAACAATATAAGAGCTCCTGTAACACCTAAAATTACCCCTATTGTTTGAAATATAAAAGTTAAAGTTACTGCTTCTGTCATATTATTTTACAACTCCATCACATCGTGGACATAGATCATTCTCTTTTTTTGCTCTATATTTCCAACATCTTGGACATTTATATTCACTTGCTTTATACACCTCAAATACTTTTCCATCTACTTCAAAAGTCCCTAAAGGGTTACCTCCTTTTTCAAGTACAATTTTTGAAACAACAAACCAATCCTCAGCAACAGTTCCATCTAAAGCTAAAATATCTTCACTATTTGTGTAAATGACCAGTTCAAGTGTAGATTTAATCACTTTTTCTTTATTGAGTTTATCTTTTATCTCTGCAAATCTATTTTTAGCATTTAACAAATGTTCTTCATTTAAACTAAGTTCAATCTTGGGTAATCTATATTTAGGCATATCAAAAATAGATTTTACTCCACCAGTGATAATTTCTGGAGCATGTTCCACTAACTCATTCATCGTATATGTTAATATAGGAGCTAAGGTGGTTAAAAATGCCTTTGCTATCATCGCCATTGCACTTTGAGATGCAATTCTTGTATCTGAATTCTTTCCATCACAATACATCTTGTCTTTACAAATATCGATATAAATATTTGATAATTCTGCAACAAGAAAGTGATTTAATTTATTTAATCCTCTTGAATAATCATTTTCTTTAAATGAATTGTCAACTTCTAAAAATACTTTTTGTGCTTTATCTAAAATCCACAAATCCATAGTAGCCATTTTATCCAAAGAAACAAGCTCTTCTAATTCATGTACATTTCCAAGTAAAATTTTTCCTGTGTTTCTTATTTTTCTATACTGTTCTGCCATCTGCTTTAAAATACCATCAGAGATTTTAAGGTCAGATTGGTAGTCACTCATAGCAACCCACAGTCTTAAAATCTCACTACCATATTGTTTTAAAACTTTATCTGGAGCTATAACATTTCCCTTAGATTTTGACATCTTTTCACCCTTGGCATCAACAGTAAAACCATGAGTTAAAATAGATTTATAAGGAACCTGTTCATTTGACGCTAGTGAAGTTAATAAAGAGGACTGGAACCAACCTCTATGCTGGTCACTTCCTTCAAGATACATATCAGCAGGATATGTTCCAGCATCATAGTTTCCACTTCTTAAAACGGCATTTTGAGTAGATCCAGAATCAAACCACACATCTAAAATATCCATAGTTTTTTCTAAATCATCAGGGTTAAGTTCACTTTGAGGTGGTAATAGATCTTTGATCTCCATATCATACCATGCATCAGCCCCTTTTTCTTCAAATATATTAGCAACATAATTTAATACTTGTTCATCATAAACAATCTCATCAGTCACCTTGTTTCTAAAAAATGCAATAGGAACTCCCCAATCTCTTTGTCTTGAGATACACCAATCAGGACGACCCTCAATCATAGTTTTTAATCTATTTTTTCCATGTTCTGGATAAAATTTTACATTTTCAATCGCTTCTAAAGTATTTTCTCTTAATGTTTTTTGCTCTTTTCCATAAGGGGTATCCATAGAGATAAACCACTGCTTTGTTGCTCTAAAGATAACAGGCTTATGTGTTCTCCAACAATGTGGATATGAGTGGGTAATATCAACTCGTTTTAATAAAGCATCACCTAAGAGTTCCATTATTGGTTCATTTGCTTTAAATACATTCATATTTAAAAACTCTTCAGGATTTGGAAGAAGTTTTTCTCGTACAATTGTATTATCATATGCTCCATTAGCTCCCACAGGCATAAGTACTTCAAGTCCATATTTTAAACCCACTTTATAATCATCTTCACCATGTCCAGGGGCCGTATGAACTGCACCCGTACCTGCATCCATCATTACATGATCTGCAAGAATAATTTTTGATTCTCTTTGATTAAGTGGATTTATAGCATGGCTATTTTCTAAACTCTTTGGATCAATATTTTTAACAATATCACCCTTAATAACTTCTTCTTCAACTAAACTAGCATAAAGTTTTTTAGCTACTATAAAACCATCAGATGTTAAAACATACTCCTCTTCCCCATTTAGTGCAATTCCTGTATTAGCAGGTAATGTCCAAGGAGTTGTAGTCCAAATAATAACACTTGCATCTAACTCTTTTAGCCTAAAAGCAACAAATATAGATGGAGATACTTTATCTTCATATTCAACTTCAGCTTCAGCTAGTGCAGTTTGTGCAGCCCATGACCAATATACAGGTTTACTTCTTTGAATTAAAAGACCTTTTTTAGCTATAGCTATAAGTTCTCTATAAATATTTGCTTCAAATTGAAAATCCATAGTCAAATATGGTTTCTCCCAATCAGCTATAACACCCAACTGTTTAAACTCATCTCGTTGAACATCTATAAACTTTGTGGCATGATCTCGACACAATTGTCGTAATTTACTCTTTGGTAACTCTTTTTTCTTTTTACCACCAATTTTTTCTTCAACTTTTTGCTCTATTGGTAAACCATGACAATCCCAACCTGGAGTGTATCGTACAGATTTTCCATCAAAATAATGGTATTTAATAATAATATCTTTTAGTACTTTATTTAAAGCATGACCTATATGAATATTACCATTTGCATAAGGTGGTCCATCATGCAAAGTAAAGCTTTGGCAGCCTTCTCTATTGATTTTCATTTTCTCATAAACTTTTTCTTCATCCCAAAGCTTATATTGTTTTGGTTCATTATTTGGTAAACTTCCACGCATGGGAAAAGTTGTTTTTGGTAGTTGTAATGTACCCTTATAATCTATTTGTTCTGTAGTTTCTGTAGCCATATTAATAATTGTCCTATAATCTAAATTAAGGTAGAGTATAGCAAAATATGATTTAAACTTATATAACAAAAGGATTCTAATGTATAACGATATTTTCAATTTATCAGATATGATAAATTTTCAAAATATATTAAAAGAAAATAATCAAACCATTACTACTGCTGAAAGTTGTACTGGAGGTTTAATTTCAAGTATGATTACTGAAATTTCTGGATCATCATCAATATTTAAAGGTTCTATTGTAACTTATTCTAATGAGATAAAAGAACAAGAGTTAGATGTCAAAAAAAGCACTATGATACAATATGGTGTAGTAAGTTGTGAGGTAGTCAAAGAGATGTTAATTGGCGTACAAAAAAAATTTAATTCTAATTTTGCTATTGCCGTAAGTGGCATAGCAGGTCCAAATGGAGGAACAAAAAAGAAACCCGTTGGTACTGTTGCTATTGGTGTTATGTCAGATACAGGAATAATTAAAACTAATATATTTCACTTTAAAGGAAATAGAAAAGGGATACAAGTACAAGCTGCAAAAATGGCATTAAAAATAAATTTTGAAATTTTATTAAAAAAGACTTGACATTTTTCTTGAAATCGACTATAATTCCAACCAATTTAACGACAATGACTTGTTAGCTCAGTTGGTAGAGCATCTCCCTTTTAAGGAGGTGGCCGTTGGTTCGAATCCAACACGAGTCACCATTTTGTT
>PDWI01002189.1_pt1 | contig 29788 bp, 21 predicted proteins | sample 1430891 | NCBI WGS metagenome assembly PDWI01 (sample SAMN01162508, study PRJNA174530) | Oral metagenome, whole genome shotgun sequencing project. | biome: Marine environment; feature: Marine mammal; material: Swab sample of the gingival sulcus; isolation source: swab sample of gingival sulcus... | reverse complement strand
ACAGGTGTTGAAGATAATATTTTAATTCCTGAATTTAAATTATCTCAGAATTATCCAAATCCATTTAACCCAACTACAAACTTAAATTATAATTTACCTGAAACTGCCGAAGTAACAATTAAGATTTATAATGTTCTTGGTAGTGAAATTTCAACTTTAGTTGATAATGAAATTCAATCTTCAGGTACCCATTCTATTAGTTGGAATGCAGTTTCAAAAACTGGTGTTCAAGTAAGTTCAGGAACATATTTTTGCAAAATGATGGCAAATGTAAATGGTGAAGTATTTACTGATTTGATTAAGATGAATTTTGTAAAATAAATTACATTCTTAAAATAAAATTTAACAATTAGGGGATGTTGATTTCATCCCTTAATTGAAAAAAAAGATTAGTGAATTGAGCCGAGAAGATGCGAAAAAAACTGAGGGTATATTTGGGCAGAATATCGAGAGATATTATTCGTAAGACAGGACAGCCAGTTAAAAGAATTATTGTTGATGGTAAAAAACATAAGTGCTGTTTTGGTGCTTGCGGGTTTAACTTAAGAAAACTTTACGACACTAAAAAATAATTTGTGTAAATAGAAAATTGGGTTAAAGAATATTTTCAAATCTGTCGTTAAAATAAATAGAAAAATGGGATAAAACAATAACCAAAGCCCAAAAGCCATATTTGTATATTTTTAATTTCATAGTTTTTTTCATGATGTACTATAATCTATTTTTAGAAAACCTTTTTTATAAATTAATTTTTTCTATTGGAATTGTATATAGTCTAAATTCATTGAATCTCTCATACAAAACTATACTATCATACATATATTCACCAAATAAGAATTTACCCGGAAATTTATTCTTTTTATAAATAATCATCTTATCTAATGAACCAAAATTTTTATCAAAAACAAATAAATTTATTCTCTTTTTATTTGTCTCGTCTATAATTATACTGTATAATTTTTCATTAAGTTTTATAAGTCCTTTTTGATTCTTCCAAAATTTTTTATTTGCTAAATTCTATTCTAAATTTTTATTTTTTTAATTATTCTTCCATTTTTATCATAATTAAATATTTCATCATGAACATCAAAAGAAACTACTATATTAGAATCAATATAAATTGAAATACCAATAAAAAATATATTTTTCATTTTTCAATCACATATTTTTCAATTGAACCTTCTGCTACATTATTTATAAACAATAAACTATTATTTTTAATAAAAGTTGAGATAAAGCAATTTTTTTCTTCATTATCACTTAATAGAAATATTCTATTAAGATTAAAATTTGGAGGAATAACCTCAACTATTTTTTGAATTTTTAATATATTATAATATTTACTGTAATCTCTTAGGGTTAAGTATAGGGAATCTCCATCGGTATAACTTGTTGATATTATTAGCATACTGTAATTTTTTTTCTTCCTCATAAACGAGTTTTGATGATCTAAAACATCTTTTGAAAGAATACATCTTAATTCCTTTTATTATTTTTTGAAAATATTAGTATATTTTCTGGGATTTTAAAGACTTGTAATCCCAAAGTACATTTATTTATAGCAATAAGTTTGTTCGAAATAATTTGTAAATCTAAAATTGTATTTCGTCTTTTATCACTAGCAATAATTTCATTTTGATCTGCCCATTTTCCTAAAAGTGCCTTAACATTACCATTTAGGTCTAAACAGACTATTGGTTTCTGTACACTATTATTGGGTATGTAAATTAAACTTTCATAGATTACAAAATTACCAATTGGACTAACTGGAATATAAAAAGTTCTACAATATCCTTCTACTAAATGAAATACATGTATTCTTTTTTGCATTTCATCTACAGCATAAATACTATCTTTTTCAATATAAAAATAAAGGTTGTCTGTAAATTCTCCGGGTCCTTTACCTGCCATACCATATGATTGAATTAATTGTAAATCCTTATTTAATCTCAATATCCTCTCGTGATCAGATATAAAAATATCCTTATTATAATTTAACATTTTATGAGAAGGCCTCACGAAAGTTGAATCATCATATCTACTAATTGTTTTTTGAATCTTAATACTACTTTCTTTCTTGTTCGTATAGGAATTGCAACTATAAATAGTAACTATTATAAAAATTTGTAAAACATAAAAAATTTTCATAAAAAATCTCACTTTTTTAAAAGGCGGCTTCTCAAAAAGCCTGTAAAACATGTAACTCAAATAAAAATATTATTCAGATTGTTTTAACCAACATAGTTTTGAGAAGCCTTGCAAAATATATCGACTTCTAATTGCCACAAGTACCAGTAGCTTCTCCAAAATCACAGTCAACTTCATTGTCTGTAGCCGTGCAGTCCCTGTAAAAATTATTTTATTTTTTATTTTAAATAACATCATCATTCCAAGAGCTATTTCGAGAATTGGTAAAAGTGGTGCAGTAACTAAAATCAATTCATTCGGAAAAAGAAATATTTTTAATGTATTAATTAACGGTATGAGGTTTAGTATTTTAGCAGCACCGGTAAAGAAAAGAATAACAAAAATAGAGTAGTAAAATAAAAAAAGAAAATGTTTTAACTTTACCAAAGCAAGATTTTAATTTAGTAGTATTAGGAAACATAAACTTCAGCCCCATACTTTTCGAGAAATAAACTACAAAAAAAAGAGAGAATGTCAAGAAATATTTTGGGTGTTTATTCAATTCTGTAATAAAAAAAATCTCGCTTATTATAGCAACCTATATAATTTTTATAATTAAATTTATTTTAGGCATATTTATACTTGTTAGTGTTTTGAAGGTTATTAATTAAATGCTATAACCAACATTGGTAACCGTTGCACAACATCCTAAAAGAAAAAATAGACAAAAAAAAGCAAAGTTGTTCAAGCCATTTAAAGCAAGTTTTTATATTTTGGCAAATATTATAATATTAAAATTTGAACAGTTTAAAAAATACTCTTTTAAGTTCATATAAAGCCTTTTTATAAAGATAACAGAAACCTTAGCTCTTACGTTAGTATTTGGCAATCCTTGTATTCTTAAATTTACAGAAAAATACAGTTCCTTAAAAGAGTGTTACTTAGATTATCCTTCTTTTTTTGAGGCAATTCTGTTGCTTCAAGATTATAAATAATTCCCGATAAGTTTCTTATATTTACATAATATTTTTGAAAATCTTGAGGACAAATTGAACAAAGAAAAAGTATTAGTAACTTCTGCACTTCCTTATGCAAACGGACCAATTCATCTGGGACATTTAAGCGGAGCATATCTTCCTGCTGATATTTATGTGCGCTATAAAAGATTAAACGGAGATGATGTAATTTACATTTGCGGCTCCGATGAACACGGTGTTCCTATAACAATTTCTGCTGATAAAGAAAATGTTACGCCGAATGTAATTATCGATAGATTTCATGAACTTAATAAAAATGCTTTCAAAAAATTTGGAATGAGTTTCGATATTTATTCCAGAACAAGTTTACCGATACACAGCAATACTGCTCAGGAATTCTTTAAAAGATTTTATGAAAACGATCTGCTTGTCGAAAAAAAATCAAAACAATTTTATGATGAAGAAGCAAAAATGTTTTTACCTGATAGATATGTTGAAGGTACTTGTCCAAAATGTGATTACGAAGAAGCTCGTTCCGATGAATGTGAAAAATGCGGTTCACTTTATGAACCAATTGAATTAGTAAATCCTAAAAGTAAAATTAGCGGAGCAACTCCAAAGCTAAAGGAAACTTCTCATTGGTATTTTCAACTTGGAACTTATCAAAATTTTCTTCAAGAGTATATCAAAGAGATGAATGAGAAATTTGGCTGGAAGGATAACGTTCTCCAATATTGTAACGGTTGGTTCAAAGACGGATTAAAAGATAGAGCGGTAACACGAGATTTGGATTGGGGAATAAAAGTACCTTTGGAAGACGCAGACGGAAAAGTAATTTATGTTTGGTTCGAGGCTGTTCTCGGATATATTTCCGCAACAAAAAAACTTGGTGAAGAGAAAGGTAATCCTGAACTTTGGAAAGAATATTGGCAAAATGAAAATACTAAATATGTTGCTTTTATCGGAAAGGATAACATTGTTTTTCATACTATAATTTTTCCTGCAATGCTTAAAGCTTGGAACGATACAAGCAATACAAAATATATTTATCCGCAAAATGTTCCCGCAAATGAGTTCTTAAATTTTGAAGGAAAAAAGTTTTCCAAATCAAGAGGCTGGGGAATTGATGTTGATGAATTTCTAGAACTATTTCCGGCTGATCCTTTGCGCTATTCTCTTTCTTGCAATTTGCCCGAAAACAAAGATACTGATTTTTATTGGAAAGAATTTCAAGCAAAAAATAATAATGAGCTTGCAGATATACTTGGTAATTTTATAAATAGAACTTTCATTTTTGCACACAAACATTTTGAAGGTAAAGTTCCCGAATTAAGTGAACTCAATGAACGCGATAAACAAATGCTTCAAGATTTAGAATTCTATTCTTCTAAAGTTTCGGAACTTTTGGAAAAGTACAAAATTAAAGATGCTGTTCTTGAAATGATGAATCTTGCAAGAGCTGCAAACAAATATTTTAACAATTCCGAGCCTTGGAAATCTGTTAAGACCAATAAGAATGAGTGTGGAACTACAATTAATATTTCGTTGCAAACAATCTTTACGCTTGCTGAAATATTTTATCCCGTTATTCCATTTACTTCCGAAAAGATTTTTAATATGTTGAATAGTAAAGCGGTTGAATGGCAAAATTGCGGTGGAAAAAACTTAAAACCAAACCATCAATTAAATAAAGCTGAAATACTATTTCAAAAAATTGAAGATAAAACAATTGAAGCTCAATTAAATAAACTTCCAAAAGTTGAAGAAGTAACTAAGGATAAAGAAATAACATTTGATGATTTCTTAAAAACAAAATTAAAAGTTGCTAAAATTATTAGTGCAGAAAAAATTAAAAAAAGTGATAAATTATTAAAGCTTAAAGTAGAAGTAGGCTCTATTAAAAAACAAATAATTGCCGGAATTGCAAAAAACTATTCTCCCGAAGAATTATTAAATAAAAAGGTGGTTATAGTTAATAATTTACAACCAACTAAACTTTTTGGTGAACTTTCTGAAGGAATGATTCTAGCAGTTGAAGACGAAGATAATAAGTTGAACATTTTGGAAGTTAGCGATAAAGTAAAATCGGGAACGGAAGTTAGATAAATGTCCGACTCCAAAAGTAGAAATCGTTCGTTAACTTTAACGGAAAATGAATTAAAGAAATATTCTGAACAACTTAATAAGCTTAACAACAAAGTAGAACCGAACGAAATTTTAAATAAAGTTATACTTCAGGATTCAGTTGAAACCGTTAAATTTTTACCTGAGAATTTTGTTGATTTATTATTTCTTGATCCGCCTTATAATCTCACTAAAAAATTTAATTCAAATAATTTTTCTAAGACATCTATCGAAAACTATACTAAATGGTTAGATGAAATACTTTCGGAATTTATTAAGATATTAAAACCTACTGCTTCTGTTTATGTTTGTGGCGATTGGCTTTCTTCTACCTCTATTCATTTAGTGTTAAACAAATATTTAAAAGTTCGTAATAGAATAACTTGGGAAAGAGAAAAAGGAAGAGGAGCGAAAAAAAACTGGAAAAATTCTTCGGAGGATATTTGGTTTGCAACAGTTTCTAATGATTTTTATTTTGATGTTGAATCGGTTAAATTAAAAAGAAAAGTTCTTGCACCCTATAAAGAGAATGGAAAACCAAAAGATTGGGAAAATAAGTCCGGAGGTAAATTCAGATTAACTCATCCTTCCAATATTTGGACAGATATCACAGTTCCATTTTGGTCAATGCCGGAAAATACAGAGCATCCGACACAGAAACCTGAAAAATTACTTGCAAAGTTAATTCTTGCGAGCAGTAAAAAAGGGGATGTAATTTGTGATCCGTTTCTAGGTTCCGGTACTACAGCTGTGGTTGCAAAAAAATTAGCAAGAAATTTTGTTGGAATTGAAATAGATAAAAAGTTTGCTTCTTATTCACTAAAAAGATTAGAGTTGGCAGAAAAAGATAAATCTATTCAAGGTTTTAAAGACGGAATATTTTGGGAAAGAAACTCGATTAAGTATGAAAAATAAAATTTTTGGTTGCTCTTCATTTTTTTTATTCATTAAAGATTCTAAAAAAACTTTCTTTTAAAGAATCGGTATTGGTTATACAAGTAGAAGATTTATTCCTAAATTTTCAATTGCTATTTTTTCATCATGCGGAATACCAATATCTGTTATTATAGTATTGATTTTTAAAATAGGTGCAATATTAACAAAACTTCTATTCGTAAATTTACTAGAATCCGTTAGAACAATTATTTCTCTTGAAATATTTATCATAGCTTTGTTTAACTGTGCTTCTTCAATATTTGGGGTGGAAATACCATATTTTGAATCAATTCCATCTACTCCTAAAAAAATTTTATCACAAAAATAATTTTGAATGCTTTGTTCCGCTATAGATCCTACCAAGGATAAAGAGTTATGTCTTAAATATCCTCCGGGTATAATTACCCTAATATTTTTTTTGTCGGAAAGTTGGCTTGCAATACTTAAAGAATTTGTAATTACAGTTAATTCATTTAAAGTATTTAAATTTTTTGCTAACTCTAAAGTAGTTGTGCCAGAATCTATGATAATTGTTTCACCTTCATTTATAAGTTCCGCACCTTTTTTTCCAATTGCTTGTTTTTCTTTAGAATATCTCTGCGATTTAACACTTAACTTATGATCAATTCCAACTTGTTTTATTTTCATCGCTCCACCATGTGCACGTATCAATAAATGTTTTTTTTCAAGTTGGTCAAGATCGTTACGGATAGTAACCTCGCTAACATTAAATTGTTTACTTAAGTCTTTTACATAAACATTACTTTTGTTTTCTAAAATTTCTAATATTTTTGATCTTCTATCAATAGTAATATCTTTATTATCGTTTTTGTTCAAGGTTTTATTTCCATTCTTTTACTTTACTTCAAAAATACTAAAATAAAGCATAAACACAAAAATAATTTAGGAAACAAAACCCTCACAAAATAAAACATAAGGAAATATAAGTTCTTGACAAGGAAAAGAAAATTATTTATATTGAAAATGAAAGATAAAATAATTTGGAGATAATGAATGGAAAATGAAATTCTGGGAATCGAAAAAAAGTATTTAGCAACTTTAGAAGCTCCTAATACAGCTTCCGAAATAGTTGGGCAACCAGAATTATGGGAAAAAACTTGGCGAAAATTATTATCAAATAGAGAAAGTATAATTGATTTTATTATGCCGCTTTATAAAAATGAAGATCTTCAGATAATTATTACAGGTGCTGGAACTTCTGCTTTTATTGGAGAAGTTCTTGAAGGACCTTTCTTAAAGTTTACAAAGCATCTAACAAGAGCTGTTCCTACAACTAATTTAGTTACGCATCCTGAATTATATTTCCATAAAACCAAACCAACTTTATTAATTTCTTTTGCTAGATCCGGAAATAGTCCTGAAAGTTCTAAAGCAGTTATATTAGCAAAACACTATTGCACTAATGTTTATAATTTAATTATTACATGTAATCAGGAAGGTAAACTAGTTCAAGTTATAAATGAAGAACAAGATTTTATTTTTGTACTACCACCTGAAGCTGATGATAAAAGTTTGGCAATGACTGGAAGCTTTACTTCAATGTTGTTAACCGGACTTTTAATAAGTAGGATTTATGAGATTACTGAACTTGAATTAGAAGTTAAAACACTAATTGAATTTGGAAAAAATATTATAAAAAATTATCATAAAAAATTAAGAGAATTATCGAATTTAGATTTTAACAGAGCAGTTTTCCTTGGCTCAGGATTATTTATCGGAATTGCGAGAGAATCTCACTTAAAATTGCAGGAGCTTACGAATGGAAGAATTATTTGTAAGCATGATTCTTTCTTAGGATTTAGACATGGTCCAAAAGCTGTAATAGATAGTAAAACCTTAATAGTTTATATTATTTCTAACAATACTTATTCACAAAAATATGAACTGGACTTAGTTGAAGCTGTTAACAAGAGTAGTCGAGGAATTTATAGTATAGCAATATTAGAAAATGATATTTCTGTTTTAGATGTTGATCAAAAAATAGTCATGTCAAAAAATGGAACTAATATTTCAGAAGAATTTTTGACTGTTGTCTCAATTTTACCTGCTCAGATATTAGGATTTTATAAATCCTTAGCACTTGGTTTAAGTCCTGATAATCCATCAAAAGATGGAAATATCACAAGAGTAGTTCAAGGCGTTAAATTATATGATTATAATAACTTAAATGAGTTCAATAAAAATGAGTTTTAATAGTTTTCTAAACAGATTAAAATCTGGCAAAAATATTGGCATTACCTCAATTTGTTCTGCAAATAAATATGTTATTGAAGCCGCAATATTACATGCTCAAAAGTATGGTTATGATTTGCTGATTGAGTCAACTTCAAATCAAGTTGATCAATATGGTGGATATACCGGAATGACACCTGAAAAATTTATTCAATTTGTAACATCTATTGCTAAAAAAAATAATTTTCCTTTAGAAAATCTAACATTTGGAGGAGATCATTTAGGCACAAATACTTGGAAAAATACTAATTCAGACAAAGCTATGAAGAACGCTGAAGATCTGATAAGAGCTTATGTTTCGGCGGGTTATTCCAAAATACACTTAGATACTAGCTTTAAACTTATTGGCGATAATTTAATTAATGGAAAACTTTCTTCTCAAATAATTACAAAAAGAGCAGCTCAATTGTGTAAAGTTGCAGAAAAAGCTTATACTGAAACTAAAGCAAAAAATTCAAAACCTTTTTATATTATTGGTACAGATGTTCCTATTCCAGGAGGAGCAATTGATAATGAGGAAGAAATAGAACTAACAACACCAGATGCTTTAGAAGAAACAATAGAGTTAACAAAGGAATCTTTTTATGACGAAGGGTTGGAAGAAGCTTGGGAAAGAGTAATTGGAGTTGTTGTTCAGCCGGGAGTTGAATTTAGCGACTCAAAAATTTTAGAATATTCAAGAACCAAAAACAAACAGCTCATAGCAAAATTAAAGGAATACCCTGCTCTATATTTTGAAGCACATTCAACAGATTATCAAAAATGTGAAACTCTATGTAAAATGGTAGAAGATAATTTTGCAATCCTAAAAGTAGGTCCGTGGCTTACTTATGCCTTAAGGGAAGCACTTTTTTCATTAGCTTACATAGAAAACGAATTGTTTAAATTTAAAGATAATGTTACTGTTTCTAATTTTTTTAATGTTATTGAAACTGTTATGACAGAGAATTCTAAATATTGGGCTAATCATTATCAAGGAACTAAAACATCAACGTATTTGCTAAGAAATTTCGGTTATAGTGATAGAATAAGATATTATTGGGCAATTCCCAAAGTTGATAAAACTGTTAATCATTTAATTAGTAATTTAAATAATATTGAAGTTCCTGATTGCCTAATAAGCCAATTTATGCCGGTGCAATATAATGAAATAAAAAATGGAGCTATATCAAAAAATGTATATGAACTAATTACCAGCAAAATATCCGAAGTATTATCAACTTATTTTATAGCAACCGGAGGAAAAATTGAAAACTAAAAATTGGCTGATTTATGCAATTGTAACAACAATTTTTTGGGGAATATGGGGAGCTATTATTGAAATACCTGAAAAAGCAGGATTTCCTGCAACATTAGGGTATTGTGTTTGGGCGTTAACAATGATTGTTCCTGCTGTTATTGTATTAAAAAAAGTAAACTTCAAAATTGAAACTGACAAAAAATCAGTAATATTAGGTTTAATTATTGGTTTTACCGGTGCAGGAGGACAATTAGTACTTTTTCAAGCGTTAAGAACAGGTCCTGCATATTTAGTATTTCCATTTATATCTCTTTCTCCCGTAATAACAATATTTTTATCTTTTATTTTCTTAAAAGAAAGAGCTGATAAGAGGAGTTGGATTGGAATTATTTTAGCCTTAATAGCAATACCACTATTGTCATATTCTAATGGTGAAGATACAAACTCGAGTGGAATTTTATGGGTTATATTGGCACTATTGGTTTTTCTTGCTTGGGGATTTCAGGCATTTATTATGAAATTAGCAAATGAAAAAATGAAAGCAGAAAGTATATTCTTCTATATGACGATTTCAGGAATTATTCTAATTCCATTTGCTATATTTATGACAGATTTTTCGCAGGAAATAAATTGGGGCTGGAATGGTCCATACTTAGTATTTGCTATTCAACTATTAAATTCAATTGGAGCTTTAACTTTAGTTTATGCTTTTAGATATGGCAAGGCAATTGTTGTAAGTCCATTAGTAAATGCTGTTGCTCCAATAATAACTGTAGTTTTGTCACTTATCATCTATCAGATAATTCCTCATATTATTATAGTCACTGGAATTATATTAGCACTCATAGCAATTTTTTTACTGGGAATTGAAGAAGATGAAAAACCGGAAGGTACATTAGAAAATGAATAAAAAAGAATTGGATGTAATAGTAATCGGTGAATTAAACGTTGATTTAATTCTAAACAAAATTGAATCATTCCCTGAAGTAGGCAAAGAAAAAATTGCTGAAAAAATGGACTTAGTTCTGGGTAGTTCATCTGCAATATTTGCAAGTAACTTAAGTTCCTTAGGAGCTAAAGTAGGCTTTCTAGGAAAAATTGGAAATGATATTTTTGGTAACCTCGTAATTAAAAGCTTTAAAAAGAAAAATGTAAATACGGAATTGATAGTTGTTGATGAAAGCTTAAAAACCGGAGCCACAATTGTTTTGAATTTCGATGAAGATAGAGCAATGGTAACACATCCAGGTGCTATGGAATATTTAAGTTTTGATGACATAAATTTTGAAGAAATATCAAAAGCTCAACACTTACATGTTTCATCGATTTTTTTACAACCTAAGTTGAAAGAAAATTTAGTGGAGATTTTTGAACGTGTAAAGAAAATGGGGCTTACTACTTCTTTGGATACTCAATGGGACCCAAATGAAAAATGGGATTTGGATCTAAAAAATCTATTGCCTTATGTTGACATATTTTTACCTAATGAAAAGGAAATTAAATATCTAACTGATAAAGTTAGCATTGATGAGGCTTTAGATTCTATTTCATCATTTTCTAATGTTGTTGCTGTTAAATTAGGAAATAAAGGTTCACTCTTATGGCAAAATAAGACTTCTAAAAATTTAGATGCCTTTTTAAATAATAATGTAGTTGATGCAATTGGAGCCGGTGACAGTTTTGATGCCGGATTTATATTTAAATTTATCAAAGGTGAAGCTTTAGAAAAGTGTCAACAATTTGGAAATTTAATTGGCGCAATAAATACAACTTCATCAGGTGGTACTTCTGCTTTTGTAGATTACGAACAAATAATTAAAATAGCAAAAAATAAATTTGGGTTTATTGATAAATGACTTTAAAAGAAAAATATAGTAAACTAATTAAAGAAGACAAAGCTCTTATTGCAGCAAATTTCTATAATCTTGAAACTTTGAAAGGGCTGTTACTTGCTGCAAGTGAATTAAATAGTTCAATAATTCTGCAATTATCTAAAAGTTCAATAGATTATATCGGATTAAATACTGCTGTTAAAATGGCTAAAGCTGCTTTAGAAGAATATAATGTGAACGGATGGTTGCATTTGGATCATGCAGAGAATTATGAGTTGGTAAAAAAATGTTTGGATGCAGGTTTTGATTCAGTAATGATTGACGGAAGCGAATTAAAATTTAATGAAAATATTGAATTAACATCGCGTGTAGTAAAATTGTCAGAAAACTATAATGCAACTGTTGAAGCTGAGTTAGGTTACATTGCTAAACTTGGTCAAGAGCAAGATAAAAAGGATAGATTTACAAAAACAGAAGAAGCCAAGATTTTTGTCGAGAATACGAATGTTGATTCATTAGCTATTTCTGTTGGAACAGCACATGGTTTTTATAAAGAAACTCCAAAATTACAGTTTGAAAGGATTGCTGAAATTAGAAAAAAAATTCCAAATACAGCACTGGTGCTACATGGTTCTTCTGGAATTGAACATAATGATTTACGGAAAGCAATTAAGTTAGGAATCAATAAAATAAATGTAGCAACCGAGTTTAAGGATTTATTTATGAAATCGCTAAGGGAGATTCTAAATTCTACGGATAACATAGATTTAAGACAAACATTTCCTAAAGCTATTAACAAGATAAAGGATTTAGCAAAAAAAAAATTAGAGATCACCAACAGTTATGATTAGCAGAGCAATACATATATTTTTATTTCATTTTATAATGATAAGTACAATTTTTGCAAAAGGTTGGATTGTTGCTGAATCTGGGGGTAATTTTAAAAAAATTCAAGATGCTGTAAATGCAGCAGTTGCAGGTGATACCATTTTTGTCAGAGCAAAAAACAAGCCATATTTTGAATCAGTAACATTTCCTAAAAGCGGTAATGCAGAGAATGGGCATATAGTTCTGATGAATTATAAAAATGAAAAACCAATAATTGATGGAACCGGATTGGATTTAAGTTTAGATTGGCCTAATGGTTTAATCAGAATTATAAATAAAAGTTATATAAAAGTAATTGGTTTTGAAATTAGAAATATTGTCGTTAATAGTAATGATTTATTTCCTTCAGGTATTTGGATTAAAGGAGCCTTAAGTAATGTAGAAATATTGAATAATAAAATACATACAATACAACAGACCAATAGTAATTCCGGTGCTCATGGGTTAGCTGTTTATGGCACAAACTCAACAGAATCCATAAAAAATATTCTAATAGATGGCAATGAAATCTATAACTGCAAACTTGGATGGAGTGAATCATTAGTACTAAATGGTAATGTAGAAAATTTTGTTGTTTCAAATAATGTTATTCATGATAATAATAATATAGCTTTTGATTTTATCGGTCATGAAGGTGAATGCTCTAATGTCGTACTTGACCAAGCACGTAACGGTTTAGTAGTTAATAACATTGCTTATAATATTGACAGTAGAACTAATCCTGCTTATGGGGGAGAAGGAAGTGCCGATGGTTTTTATGTTGATGGTGGTAAAGATATTATTTTTGAAAGAAATTTAGTCTACAATTGCAACATTGGCATTGAGATAGCCAGCGAACATGGAGGAAAATCTACGAGCGGTATTATTATTAGAAATAATATGATTGTTAATAATATTGCAATCGGTATAGCTATTGGCGGCTATGATACTCAAAGAGGTTCTACTAATAATTGTAAAATAGTAAATAACACATTATATAAAAATAATAGCGAAAATCTTGATTGGGGTGCTGAGTTATTAGTTCAATATTACTGTACAAATAACAAATTTTTTAATAATATAATTCATGCAAATCCTAATATTGCTATTATCCGCCATAGTTCCAATACAGGCAGCAATAACTCCTTTGATTATAATTTATACTATGCTGATAGTAATCCTATTTGGAAATGGAAAACTCAAGATTATTCAAGTTTCGAGAGTTTTAAAAATCAAAGTGCTCAAGAACAACATTCAAAATTCGGTAATCCCAACTTAATTGATTCAACAGAAAATATTTATACTTTAAGTTCAAATTCGTTAGCAAATAATAAAGGGATAAACTTAGGTGATAGTATTATCGGAGTATTTGATTTTTTAGGTCATCAGCGAATTGTTAATACAAGAGTTGACATAGGTGCTGTCGAATATCAAGAATTAACATCTGTGAAATCCTACAATAATATTACTAAAAAAAATATTCAATTTTTTAATACTTATCCTAATCCTTTTAATCCTTCTATTAAGATTGAATTTAAGACCAATAAAATCAGAGGTAAGAATGCACTTCTAAATATTTATAACTCTATTGGTCAAGTAGTTTATACTAAAAAATTTAGCATAAAATCTAATGAGAAATATAAAATCAGATGGTTTGCAGATGATTTAAGCAGCGGTATTTATTATGCGGTATTAAAGATAGATAAATATGTTCAGTCAAAAAAAATAGTATATCTTAAGTAAAAAGTGATTTTAATTATGACAAAATTTTCAAAAATATTAATCTTGCTGTTTATATCGGTTGCTATTATTGGTCAAAATAAAAAATCGGTTACCTATATTGAGTCAGAAAAAGTTATATCAAATCCTGAAAGAGGGTTTTCTGTTTACAGAGAAAGTCCAATTTCAGTTTCACTAATAAATGATCTTAAAATTAAAAAAATTACAGTAATTCAAAGGATTTATATTATTCCTCAATTTAATAATTCCTCTTTGTCTCAAGATTTTTTAAATATAGTCCAATCAGATTTAAATACAGCCAGGGAAGGTGGAGTAAAAGTGGTTTTAAGATTTTCCTATACAAACGATCAAAACGGTGTTGATGCTCCAATGAATATAATACTCCAGCATATTGAACAACTCAAACCATTATTCCAAAATAATTACGATGTTATTCTCTATATTGAAGCTGGTTTTATAGGTGCTTGGGGCGAATGGTATTATTCCAGCAACAATCTAAACAATACGGCAGATAGGAAAACATTACTGTTTGCTCTCTTAGATGCAGTGCCTCCCGAACGTTGCGTTGTTATTAGAACACCTGAATATAAAAGGAATATATTTGATGATACACGACCGATATCGATAAGTGAAGCCTTCAACGGTTCCAAGAAATCAAGAACAGGTGCACACAATGATTGTTTTTTGGCGAGCGAAACTGATCAGGGAACTTATGTAGAAGGAAAAATTGAAGAAGACAAAAACTACTTGAACCAAGATAATATGTTTGTTCCTCAGGGTGGAGAAACTTGCAGTCCAAGTCAATATAGTGGATGCGAGAATGCTTCTAATGATTTAAGACGGATGCACTGGTCAGTTCTTAATAAGGATTATCATCCAACAGTTATTGATGGCTGGGAAACAGATGGATGCTATGCAGATATTCAGAAGTATTTAGGGTACAGATTTGTATTATTAAACTCAGAAATTACAAACTCTGTTAAACCCGGTGGTGAATTTAGCATTTCCTTCAAATTGAAAAATAAAGGTTTTGCCAGTCCTTTTAATCCAAGAAATTTAGAGTTTGTTTTAAGAAATTCATATACAAAATCTAAGTACAAACTTGTTACGGATGAAGACCCTCGATTTTGGTTTTCCGACTCTATAGTAACAGTTAACATAAAAGCAGGAATACTTAATACAATGCCTGAAGGTGAATATGAACTTTTTATGCATCTTGCCGATCCTGAAGAAACATTACATGATAAGCCCGAATATTCTATACAACTGGGTAATGAAGATTTGTGGGAAGACTCAACCGGCTACAACTCATTAAAAGTTAATGTTTTGATAAATTCAGCTATCACCGGGAATAATTATTTAGGAGAAAAATATTTTAATTTGGTGACTGATACAACAAGTAGTGAGATGGGAATAAAAATTGATGGCACATTTGAAGATTGGAATAATATTCTAGCGGTTGACGTATCTCCTTATGAAGAATTAGTTGGTGATAATCCAAACCCTTCTGCAGATATTGTTGATGTTTGGATAACTGATAATGAAGAAAATCTTTATATAAGTTACTCGTTGGATAGTAATTATAACAGTTCTTTATTCTATCACATATTTTTTGATATTGATAATGATACCTCAACGGGATTTCATAGTGCAGGAAGCTATGCTGGTATTGATATCATGATTGAGAATGATCAAATGTGGAAGTACACAGGAACTAATGGAGAATGGAGTTGGGAAAGTTATGGTTACTTTTCTTCTGCCGTTGGGACAGAAAATAAAAAAAGAATGGAGTTTGCTATTCCCAAAAGTTTATTGATTGCAAGCAAAATAAAGAACTCTATACAAATTCTAATCAATGTTAATGATGATAACGAATCTGTTGATGATGATTTCTTTCCTAACAGTTATAAAGAAAAGAATTTTTCTTATAAATATTTAATAACATCGATAGAAAAAACAGATGAGAAAGTTATTCCGGCAAAGATAAATATTGATGCTTATCCAAATCCGTTTAACGGGCTTGTAAATATAACTTTCGATGCTAAAGTAAATGAAATAAAAAGTGCGGAAATTTATGATGTTTTAGGCAGAATTGTTTATTCATTTGATGTAAAAGAATTAAAGAAAAATAACATTATCTGGAAAGCTAAAAATAATTTCGGGTCTGATGTTGTAAGTGGAGTATATTTATTTGTAATTAAAACAAAGTATAGTTTAAATTCAGAAAAAATTATCTTAATGAAATAAACTCATTATTTATTAATAAAAACGGAGGTAAAAAATGAAAAACATCAAAGCTATTGGCTTACTATTTATATTGTTTGCAACAATTAGTTTTGGGCAAATAACAGTTGATGGAGATATGTCCGATTGGCTATCATCAATGCAGTTAGATGTTATTCCAAATATAGAAGAAGGAATTCTTGATAGTGTTGACCTTAATTGGGATGGCATAATGGATAGCATAATCAATAAATCATTGGATATTAAAGATGTTTATGTGACACACGATGATGATTCATTGTATATTCGTATTGATATCAATGAAAATGGGACATTCAGTGATTTAGAGTCACTAAAAAAGGGTAATATGCAAGCTGCAATTGAAATTTTCTTAGATACAGATTTAGATACTGCTACTGGATTGACTTGGGGGTGGTGGTTGACCTCAGGTGATTATTGGATAAATTTATCTGTTCCTTATGGTTGGGAAGGTTTCAAAACTACTGCTAAGTTTGGAATTAATAAATTCATTGGACAAAACGGAGCTGATAGTAAGTGGGAAGAAGTTGCTGGTGCAGAAGTTCACATTGAATCTAATTTAGATGATAATAAGATGGAAATAGCTATACCGAGAACTGCAATCGGTGAAACAGGCAAAACTTTAGAATCAACCGGAATAATTGTTTTGGGTGAAGATCCATCAGCCGGCTGGGTTGCAGATGCAGTTCCCAATAATTTAGGTAGTGCTAAAAACGTTTACTTATATGGAAGAAAAGAGATAAAGATTGATGGCGATATGTCGGATTGGAAAGAGGAATATAAATTTGATGTTGAACCTAAATTTGCAGAAGGTTTGGAAGATAGTATAGATTCTAATTGGGATGGAGTAAATGACGGTATAATTAATCCTGCTTTAGATATCAAAGATATTTATGTAACCCATAACGATAAATACTTATTTGTCAGAGTTGATATCAATGAAAATGGCACATTTAGCGATTTAGATGCTCTTACAGATGCTGAAGGTTACAGGGCACCAATACAACTTTATTTTGATACTGATTTGGATAGTGCAACTGGTTTAACTTGGGGATATTGGTTTACTGGTGGAGATTATTATGTTAATTTAACAGATCCAGATGGAAACCCTGGGTTAAAGGTAACTCAAAAGTATGGTATTCTAAAATTTACAGGGGCAAATGGAAATGATGAATCTTTTGAAGAAGTTATGGGTGATTCATGTATGGTAGCTGTTAATGTTGATGATAATAAAATTGAAGTTGCGATTCCTCGTGCTTTGATTGGAGAAACAAATGGAGAAAATGAGTCTACGGGTATTTTAGTTTTTGCAGAAGATCCAACAGTTGAATGGGTTAATGATGTTGCACCTAATGCGGTAGAAACAATTAGAAATGTGTATTATTACGGAAATCATGTAGGTATAGATGCCCCTATTAACAATAAAATCCCTAATTCTTTTGAACTGTCACAAAATTATCCTAATCCGTTTAACCCGACAACTACAATAAATTATGCAGTACCAAAATCACAAAAAGTAGATATTTCTGTTTTTAATGTACTTGGACAAAAAGTTGTTACGTTATACAGAGGAGTTAGAAATCCAGGAAATTATAGTGTAGTATGGAATGGAAAAAATTCAAATGGTATTAATGTTCCTTCAGGGGTATACTACTATAACATTCACGGAACTGAAAGTAGTTTAACTAAAAAAATGATTTTATTAAAATAGTTTTAGTATAAACTTAAATAAATAATAATTACCGGTATTGAAAAAATGCCGGTAAGATTTTTTTGACTTCAAATTATAAAAAGCATTACTCTTAAAGAGAGTTATGAGGATAAAGATGAAGAAGTTACTTATAGCAACTTATATAATTTTACTTAACATATGTTTGTATGCGGGTACAACAGGTAAACTAGCCGGATTTGTTACTGATAAAGTAACAGGAAATCCTTTGCCTGGAGTAAATATAATAATAATGGGTACAACATTTGGTGCAGCTACAGATGCTGATGGTCAATATTTCATTTTGAATATCCCAAGTGGTATATATACAGTTGAAATATCAATGGTTGGCTATCAAAAGCAGACGATAAAAAATGTTCAAATTGCTGCAGATATAACAACAAAAATAGATGTTTCATTAAATGAAGATATTTTAGAACTTGATAATGTTGTAATAACAGCAGAGACCCCTTCTGTACAAAAAGATTTAACTGCTACAACAAATATTATTAGTGAAGAGCAAGTTCAAACATTACCTGTTACTAATCTTCGCCAAGTTGTTGGATTACAAACGGGTATTGTTGTTGTTCCAATAAGACTTGAACAAGTAGGACCTTATGGTAATTACAATACAACTCCTGATGATGGTCTTCACTTTAGGGGTGGTCGTTCTAATGAAACTGCTTATATTCTGAATGGTATTTCATTAAAAGATCCAATATGGGGTGGTTTTAATATAGAAGATTTACCACTAAGCGGATTAAATGAGATGGTTACTTATACCGGAACATATAATGCTGAATTTGGTGAGGGCATGTCAGCCGTTATGAATATGGTAAGTGAACCGGTACATAATAAAAAGTTATCAGTTGGTTATACAGGCTATACAGATAATTTAAGTTCATTAAATATTGAACAAATAAATACATATAACAATGAACTGACATTACAAGGAGCTATTCCTGGATTCTCCAATAAATTACATCTAAATATTTCGGGGCGTTATTATACTACTGATGGAAGATTTAATGGTTTCATATATCCTAATTATAGAGATAGTGAAGGGTATGACAAATCAGGTGACGCTAAGATTGTGCCAATGAACTACAATGATTTATATAGTGGTATGGGAACTATTGATTATAATATCACGAATAATATTAGAGTAATGTTTGGTGGCTTATATGTTGATCAAAAGACAAGCCAATATAATCACTTCTTTAAATATAATCCTTATGGAGCACCAAGGATTGAAAAAAAATATTGGTTGGGGTATGCCCAAGTTAAGCATATTTTATCGCAAAATTATTTTTATGATGTTTCTGTAAGTAGATATTCAAAAAAGTTTAAGTCAGGTATTTTTGATGATTTGACATCAGGATTAATTGAAGAACATTTACTTTCACCAGATTTATTTAGTGTTTCTGGAATTGATTATGTTTGGTTCAACAGCGAATCGACAAGCGACCAATTATCAGTAAATTTTCTTGGGCAGGTTACACCGATACATCAAATAAAAACAGGCTTTAGTTATACAAATCATAATCTTAGTTATGAGTTTAGAAATCCGACCGCACCTGATGCTGATACCACACAAGTGAGAATGAAAGCATGGGAATCTTATCATAGAAAACCATTTGCTCTTAGTGCTTATATTCAAGATAAAATGGAATTTCATAAAATAGGAATGATTTTAAATGTAGGTTTAAGATTTGATATGGTTGATCCCAAAACTTTTATGATGGAAGATTTATTAAGACCTACTACTTCTAAGATGACAGAAACAAAAGCAAAAAAATATCTAAGTCCAAGACTTGGTGTTTCATACCCGATTGCCGATAAAATGGCACTAAGATTTGCTTACGGAGTATATTATCAATTCCCTCACTTTTATTTGACTTATCAAGGTACAAATGAAGAAGATAAAATTTATCCTAACTATGGTTTGAATGAAGTAACAACGGTTGGTAATGGTAATATTGAGCCAGAAAGAACAACATCTTACGAAGCAGGTTTACAAATAGGTGTTAATCAAAAAACATCATTAAATTTAACAACTTTTTATCGTGATATTTCAGGGTTAGTGGGACTTCAGACTATCTTTGGTCCAAGAACATATCAACTTTTTACTAACGATGCTTATGCAGTTGCTAAAGGTATTGAGATAGCTTATAAATCCCAACTTAGCGATAACTTAAGCCTATTTGTAAATTATACGTTTTCTGAAGTAAGTGCCAGCAAGCAGAGTACTTGGTATGTCCCTCTATTTCCTCAGAACAGAACTTTTGTAGCTGATTGGGATATACCGCATAAGCTGTCATTCAATTTAGAATATTTGCATGAATCACAATTTGGAGTTTCTATTGTTGGAAATATAAATTCAGGTTTTCCTTATTCACCAAACTCATTAAATCCCAACTCTGAAAGAGGTCCTGTACAAAATAATTTGGATGTAAGTTTATATAAGAAATTCGATTGGTTCGGAGTTAGTGAAACTTTCTTTATTCATATAACAAATGTTTTCAATACAAGAAATGTGTGGTGGGTTTATGCCGATACTGGTCAACCTGGAATCGATACTAATGAGGCAACTTCTGATGACTATACCAGAGACCCAACTGCATGGGGACCACCTCGTCATATAAGAGTTGGTTTAAAAATAAATTATTAGTTCTTGCGAGGTATAAAATTGATCAAGAAATATAATATATCATTTTTGTTAATTTTTGTTTTTACCGGATTTATTTCAGGGCAAAGCAAAGACCCTAAAAACTTAATGCGTTGGAATGTTTTTGATATTAATAAACTATCAACAAAATTTTCTAATACAAATGTTTTGGCAAACGGAACAAATCAGCCTAATATATTTCCTGCTTATCCTCCCGCAATGGAATATCCAAGTGGTAGCGGATTAAATTATGGGGCATGTATTTCGTTAGTTGTTGGTGGTAGAAGACAAGCAAATGCAGGCGGACAAAATCCTAATGATTGGCCCTATTTTGATTCTGGAATGGAAGAAGGTCCAGCTTGGATTTGGGATCCTCATCATTTTCAATCCTATTCAAATTTGGTTAATGGTGATAGAACTCCAATGAGTGATGATATTGAAAGTTGGCCCCCAAATGGTTGGCCTTCTCATTTACCGAATTATACATACTTAACAAAAGATCACTTGTTAAATTTAATTCCCGATGATAATGTTGATTTACCACAAATACCTATCCTTTTGGATAGCACTAATGGATGGCCCGGTGCAGGTAAAAATGGAAAGCAACTTGGTGACCAAGAAAGTTTTTCGATTGCTCACACAGTAAATTATGTTGCGGAAAAAGAACCCGGAACTTCAGAGAGATGGTTGAATATTCAAACTATTACAAGAGGTATGGCTTGGAAATTACCAAAGTACGAAGACATGATTTTTTGGATCTTTGAAATTAGAAATATGGGTGACAGAATTGATTCGACAATAATAGGCATTTTTAACCACTATCAATTTGTTGCTGATTTTCAACCTTTTGGGGGAGCAGGCACTGGGGGAGAAAGCGGTGAAGATGTACTATATTGGGATCAATCAAGACAGCTTGTTTACGGTACTGATTTTGATGGAGTTGAATATGACATTAAAGGTAGTGTTATTCCTTCGTTCAAAATTCCTTGGGGAGGTACTGTTGTATTAAAGACACCTAAAAATATGGGGGTTACCAGATTCGATACTTATGATGGTCTTAAATTATTTTCTACTGCTGAAGAAAATGGAATTTTTAATCGACAACTATACTATTATAACTTATTGAATATTGGTGACCCTGATGATCCTAATAGAGATGGAATTGATGAAGGACCATATCATGATGCTTGGAATGATGAGTGGAATCCATACAAATATGGCTATCCTTACAGTATTATGGGGACCGGACCTTACGACATGCAGCCTGGAGAAATTGATACTCTGATTGTTGCTACGGTATTTGGACAAAGTAAAGAAGACTTGTTGCTTAATGTTGATAATGCTATTGCTTTATATAAATTAAATTTTAATGTTCCTAAACCGCCTCCACTACCTGTGTTAACTGCTATAGCAGGAGATGAAAAAGTTATCCTGCGTTGGAATAAAAAAAGTGAAACTCATAAACTTTTTGAAGGTTATAGAATATACAGATCAGAAGATAACGGTACTACTTGGAGCAGTAATTACGCTACTGATGAAAACGGAACTCCTATTGTTCCTATTCCACTTGCACAATTTGATCTCAACAATGAATATAAAGGTCTGAGTCCGGAAAACTCTACTTTCTTTTTAGGTAACAATAGTGGATTCGAGGAAATTACTAAAGTTACTGAAACAGGTGATACAATTTACGAATGGATTGATAATACAGTATTAAATAATTATACTTATAGATATTGGCTTGCTGCATACACTCACGGAGATTCTTTGGAAGAACCTCTTGAAACACCACCGGCTAATGATCCGAGTATTGAAAATGATAATACTGTTCAAGTTATTCCATCGGTTAAAATTGCTGAAAAGTCCCTTAACTCGGTTAAAGTTGTTCCTAATCCATACAAAGTAGTTGCTGAATGGGAAGATAATGTAGGTGAACGAAAAATTGCTTTTACGGGTTTGCCCGAAGAGTGTACTATACGAGTCTATAATGTTGCAGGTGAAGAAATTATTAAAATAGATAATAATAATAAAAGTTATGTCTATTGGAATTTGAGAAATAAAAGTAACCAGGAAATAGCTCCCGGTTTATATTTCTATCACATTGATGCAGGAAATATGGGCAATACAATTGGAAAATTTGTAATAATTCTATAATTAACGCTGAAGGAATAATTGGAGATTAAAAATAATGATGAAATCTAAAATAAAAATATTGTTAATGTTCTTAATGTTTTCTTCCTTGGTATCTGCCCAAAAAGATCATGTTGGTACATCGATGGCTAATTTTCTTAAGATTGGAATAGGAGGGAAAGCAATAGGAATGGCAGATGCGTTTACTGCAATTGCCGATGATCCATCCGCACTATTCTGGAATCCTTCAGGTATAGGATTTCAAAATAAGATGAAAATCAATTTTTCTTATACCCAATGGATTTTTGAAACAAACTCCAGTTTTGTTGGTGTTGTAATCCCCCTTAAAGATATGGGTACTATTGGGGTTAGTGTTAATTCTTTTAGTTCAGGAGATATTGAAGAAACAACAATAGCTAAACCTCATGGTACCGGAAGAGTATTCGATGCAAGCGATATTGCCATTGGTATAAGTTATGCCAGAAAACTTACAGATAGATTCTCTGCTGGTATAACATTCAAATATTTAGAAGAAAATTTATCGTTGGAGTCTGCTACAGCCTTTGCTGCTGATATAGGCTCAATATTTATAGTCGATTATGATTATAACTTACGACTTGGTTTAGTTATCTCAAATTTAGGTTCTAATATGAAACTAACCGGTTTAGATTTAGAACGAAATATAACAACAGAAAACTCTAAACTTGTGGAAGCTCAAATTAAGACTTACTCATGGCCTCTTCCGCTTACTTTTCGGCTTGGTGTTGCTGCAGATGTAATTTCTTCAGAGAATCATAGACTTACTCTTTCTGCTGAGATAAATGATGCTCGTGATTTTAAAGCAAGAGAAAATATTGGAATGGAGTATTCTTTTAACTCAATTTTTTATTTGCGTGGCGGTTACAAGTTTAATTATGATGAAGAAACTTTTACAGCCGGTGCCGGAATTAATTATTTCCTTAGTGGACTTGGAGGGATAGTTTTTGACTATGCTTATACCGATAACGGAAGATTAGGAAAAATTAGTCATTTTTCTGTTGGTTTAACATTCTAACTTTTTTATGGAGCTGATAAATGAAATTATTAAGTAAAGTTATATTTCTAATTGTGGTTTTACTCTTAGCTTGTTGCAATGAAAGCAGAATTGTAGAACCTCCTTTGGAACAAAAACGCCCTGAATTTAAAGAAATGAAATCTCCACCTGATAGTGCATTTGCTTTTAATGTTTCCGGTAAAATCACATTGGAATTTAATGAACCGATGGATATTAATACATTTCCTAATAACTTTATTATTTGGGAAGATGAGGAAAAAACTTCAAAAGTTGAAGGGAACTTTTCAACAGAAGGAAGCAAAGTTATCTTTACTCCCGGTTCTCATTTTAAGTCAGCACATCAATATTTTGTTGAATTAAAATCCAGAGTAAAAGATAAAAACGGTAATGGAATAGATAAAGATACAATTGATGTATATACAGGCGAATTTTTTACAGGAGGAAATTACTCGCAAAACATTTCACCGGAATTTTTAGTCAGTAACGGTTCTGAAGATATTTTATCAAGAGTATATATTAAAGATAACCTTCTTACATCAGATACTGTCTCAACATTGGATAATTTTGGAAGACAATTAGAAATGGCTTACAGTTCGGACGGACAAAAATTATTAATGACTGATTACAATACTTCAAACAGCGGTATTTATTTCTTAGATGTTGCTTCCTTTAAAGTTAAAAAGAAATTAACAAATAATCATGATAATACTGAGATTAAGAAATCAGCAGAAATAGTTGTAGGTGGCAATAATGCTTATGTTGTTAATCAAACATCCAAAACAATTTCTGTTGTAGATGTTATGATGGAAAAGGTTACTAATACTATTCTTTTACCGGATATTCCTAAAGGACTTGCGATATCATCAGATAATTCTAAACTCTATGTAGGAAGTGCAAGAGATAACAGACTTTGGGTTATTGATATAAATTTACTAACTATAGTAAATACATTTAATGTTGAAGGATTAAAGCAATCAGTTAGAGTAGCTGTTTCTACAGACGGAAAAAATGTGATAATCCGAGAATTAAGAACAAATAATCTTTTCTTTGTTGATTCCAGAAATGGAAATGTAAATAAAATAATTGATTTGGGTTACCAAGCTAAAACAGGAAATAATAATGATTTAGCAGTTGCAGGTGATCATATTTTTGTAAGTAGCAGCGATGGTTTTATTTCAAAAATAAATACAACAAGTTTTTCTGTAGAAGGACAAATTACACATTCAAATATTCAAGGAATTGACGTATATCCTTCATCCGAAATTCTAATAGCAACTCTAAGAGAGACACCTGCTAAAATTGCTGTAATTATTTCTGAGAAAATGAAAATCATAAATATTGTAGAAATTGGCGGTAGTTCACCTTGGGATATAGCTATACGCCCAAACATGTAAATTTTTTTGGAGAAGATTAAACAATGACCATTAAAAATAAAATCTATTTTTTTCTGATAATTTTTCCAATGACAGTATTTGGACAAAGAGAATATATACGCTGGAACATTTTTGATATAAATAAAGTAAGAACAAAATTTAGCAATGCAAATCAACTATGTAATGGTAATTTTCAAAATACAGTTTTTGCATTGCCTCCTGCTTTTGAATATCCTGCAGGTTCAGGTATAAATTATGGAACCGATGTAGCATTTATTGTTGGAGGTTTTCAAGAAGATGCAGGAGGCGAAAATCCAAATAATCTTCCTTGTGTTGATGCTGCAATGACAGAAGGACCTGCTGATTATTGGGATCCTGATCATTACGATCCATATTTAGAATTTGTCCATGGAGATAGAGCATGTATGAGTGATGACAAAGAAAGTTGGCCCGCAGGTGGATTCCCGGATAACTTACCGAACTATTATTATAAAACAACTCAAGACTATGAAAACAGAAATAAAACAACTACACCAAATCTTCCAATAATAAAACTTCCTAAAGGTGAAGACGGTTGGCCTGGTGCAAGATCAGATGGTTCCAAAATTGGTCAACAAGAAAGTTTTTCTGTAAGTTATGCTATTGATCATTTAGCTGAAGTTCCACCTGAAAGATGGTTAACTCTACAAGCTGTAACAAGAGGTTTTGGGTGGAGTGCAAAATTTTATGAAGATTTTATAGTTTGGATGTTTATTGGAAGAAATATTGGTCATACACCAATAACAGGTACATACTTTGGAATATGGAGTGACTTTTCTTTTATTTCTTCGTTTAATCCTCCTAATCCTTTTGGTGATGATGCTGATGTTTGCTATTATGATAAAGAGAGACAGTTTGCTTATTCTTGGGATATTGACGGATTTGAAACTTCTCCTCTTGGTGCTGTTATGAATGCTTCTGACATTGCTTGGGCAGGTACTGTAGTGTTGAAAACTCCCAAAGGTGATGATGGCAATGAGCTTGGTGTAACAACATATGATGCTGTTTCAAATTATAATGCACAAACTACTAATATCGGTAATGGTTCCAGAAAAGTAGAATTTTATAAATACAATTTGCAAAATCTTGATGACCCTCGAGATACAGATGGAGATGGCATTAGCGATACTTTTGATGGAAAGGATTACTATGAGGGAGAAGGCGAACCTACACAAATTATGGCTTCAGGTCCCTTTACACTCGATTCGGGTGAAAGTGATACTTTAATAATCGGAACAGTATTTGGAGTATCTAAGTTAGATCTTTTCAAGAACGTAGATATGCTAAGACAATTGTACTTAGATGATTGGGCTGTATTAGCACCACCACCTATGCCAAAAGTTCAAGCAGTTGCAGGTGATCGTGAGGTAGAACTGATTTGGGACACCAATGCAGAAAAGGATTCATTGTTTGAAGGCTACAGAATTTACAAATCAATTGATAATGGCGTTACTTGGGGACAACCGATTAAGGACATTTACGGTGATGTAATTTCGTATAAACCTCTTGAAATATTTGATCTGGTGAACGGTATTACAGGTACTAATCCTTTAGTACCCGGTTTTAGCCTTGGACAAGACGTTGGGATAGAATTTTTAAAAAAAGTTATCAACGGCGATACTGTAAACTACTACAAAGATGTAAAAGTTAAAAATGGTTATACTTACAGATATGCAGTCTCAGCATATACAAGAGGCAGTAAAGTAAAACCGCCTTTAGAAAATTCTATTGCTAATGATCCGGATATCAAAAATGATAATACTGTTGAAATAATACCTAATGGTAAAGTTGCGATTGCAAGTATAGATGATATTAAAGTTGTACCTAATCCTTATAAGGCCTCGGCTGAGTGGGAAGCTAAAATCGGTGAACGAAGAATAGATTTTACTAATCTTCCTGCAAATTGTGAAATAATGATATATAATACTGCAGGAGAAAAAGTAAAGGAAATTCATCATGATTCAGGAACAAGTACAGAGAGTTGGAATTTACTTTCAAGTACAAATCAAGAAATTGCTCCGGGTCTTTATTTTTATTATATAAAATCATCACTCGGAATTAAGAAAGGTAAATTTGTTATAATACTTTAAGTTTAATAGATTATTATGAAAAATATTATTTTACATATTATAGTTATTATCATGCTGATAATTAGCTGTGGCAAGAAGCAAGAAATGTATATCACAAGTAAGTATTTAAAGTTTGAAGTAAATGATAGTCTCCTTACAAAAATTACTCCTAATGGAAATGATAATCTTATTAATGTTGATAGTTTTTCAAATTCAGAGCATTTAATTATTGATGAAAATATTATTTATAAGTTTAAGCTTAAGAATTCATATAAAGAAATTAAGGGTGATAAAGAAACTCTAATAATAGTAGGTGAGTTAAATAATCAAAATTACAAAGTTGAGAAAACTGCGAAGTACACAATTGATAAAGATTTTCCTAGAATGATTTCAGTAAAGGTTAAGTATAAAAATTTATCTGATTCACCTGTAAAAGTTACAAGTTGGACTAATAATTTTTATAAGTTAAGTTTATCTAAAAAAGAACAAAGAGTATGGTCCTTCCAAGGAGCGTCTTACGAATCAAGACCGGATTGGGTACTGGAAGTACCTGATTCATTTTATCAAAAAAATTATATGGGTATGAATGCTTCTGATTACGGAGGCGGTATTCCTATAGTTGACATTTGGACTGAAAATAATGGATTTGCAATTGGACACTTAGAAAGTGTTCCTAAATTAGTTTCAATACCTTTAAGTAGAAATAAAAATAAAATAAAATTTTCAGTTAGTAAAAATATAAACATAGAACTTAAAAAAGATGAATCCTTTGAAACCGATGAAACTTTCGTTGCAGTACATACTGGAGATTATTTTATAACATTAAAAAATTTCAGCCTACTAATACAAAACAGGGGATTGAAATTTAAGGAGATAGACAATTCAGCCTATGAACCGATATGGTGTGCTTGGGGATATGAAAGAAATTTTAATGTTAAAGATATTTTAAATACTTTACCAAAAGTAAAAGAATTAGGGCTTAAATGGGTGGTACTTGATGATGGCTGGCAAACTGCAGAAGGAGATTGGTATCTTAATAAAAATAAATTCCCTAACGGTGATAAAGACATGAAAGACTTTGTGAATAAAATTCATTCTTACGGTCTTAAAGCAAAATTGTGGTGGGTACCTTTAGCAGTTGATACTGGGACTGATTTAATTAAAAATAAGAATGATTTATTACTTATTAATAAAGATGGAAAATATCAAGATATAACTTGGTGGGATAGCTATTATCTCTGTCCTGCTTATGAAGAAACAATTGAATATACAAAAGATTTAGTGAAGAAGATTATCTCTGATTGGGGTTATGACGGTTTAAAAATTGATGGTCAACATTTAAATGCTGCACCACCTTGTTATAATCCTTTACATAAACACAAATATCCTGAGGAATCCGTTGAGGCGATGCCTGCTTTTTATAATATAATTTTTGATACAACAACAAAAATCAAAAAAAATGCAGTCGTTGAAATTTGTCCTTGTGGAGATACTTACTCGTTTTATATGTTAGCAAGTATAAATCAGCCTGTAAGCTCCGACCCGACTTCATCATGGCAAGTAAGAACAAAAGGAAAAACCATTAAAGCTATTATGGGAGGCTCTGCACCTTTTTATGGTGATCATGTGGAACTAAGTAGTGGTGGTGAAGATTTTGCTTCAACTGTTGGGATAGGCGGAGTTGTTGGCACAAAGTTTACTTGGCCCGCTGGTATTTATATAAATACTGAAAGTGGGGATGTAAGTTTAACGGCTGAGAGAGAAAAAAAATGGAAAAAGTGGATAGCAATTTATAATGAGTTAATGCTGTCGAAAGGAGAATATTTGGGTGAATTATATGATATTGGTTTTGATAAACCTGAAACTCATATAATTAGAAAAAATAATAACTTATACTATGCTTTTTATGCTGATGAATTTGACGGTAAAATTGAACTAAGAGGTTTGGAAAAAAACAAAACATATACCATTTTTGATTATATAAATGATGTTGAAATCATAAGTGTCTCCGGAGCCAATCCTTACTTTGAAACTAATTTTAAAGGTTATCTGCTAATAAAGGCATCAGTTAAAAAATAAGTAATAGTTAATTGGTATAGAGCAAACTTTGGATTCTTGCTTTTACAACAAGGATTTGTAAGTGCAGAGTTAAATAGGAGTTAATTGTTATTCTTGTTATTTGCTGAATAAACATTCTAAAGATATTTAAGCATATTTTAAAACAAAAAAACCTAATTTATTTTAGATAAATAAATTAGGTTTAGAGCTGGCAAACGAACTCGAACCGCCGACCGGCTGATGCAAGAATGAAAAGACATGCACTACATAGAGGATACAGATTGACAAGTATTGCAAGGCGATTTAGAGAAATAGATTTTGAGAATTTTGA
>PDWI01002188.1_pt1 | contig 29793 bp, 26 predicted proteins | sample 1430891 | NCBI WGS metagenome assembly PDWI01 (sample SAMN01162508, study PRJNA174530) | Oral metagenome, whole genome shotgun sequencing project. | biome: Marine environment; feature: Marine mammal; material: Swab sample of the gingival sulcus; isolation source: swab sample of gingival sulcus... | reverse complement strand
AAAGCCACGCCAGACCAATTACTCTCCTTATTATAATTAAAATAAGTGCAGATGTCAGAGTTAATTACTCTCTAACAACTACACTTTTATGGTACTAAATAAGCCGTTGCAATGGCTTGAGCGATTTTTGTGTTATTCAACTGTCAAAGACCCGGAAGCCAGCAATACGTCAATTGACGCCTTAAAGACGGTTGGCACCTGTAGTTTGACAATTTGACAGTCCTCAATTTGATCGGGCAGTTGCTCGACGGCGCGCAGGGCGGGGTTAATCGTTTCGCCGCCAAATGGTTCAAAGGCCGTGATTAAGGCTTTCATAAAAACTCCTTTACTGTTCGACGACAGCCGATCGCAGGCAGAGCGCCCGTTTGACAGTCAGCTGCTCGCCGGCTTGTAAAATATGCAGACAGTTGTCGGCAAAGGCCAGTACGGGACCTTTAATTACGCCGCTTTGCCAGGCGACTTCGGCGGCGATGCCGTTGCGCACGAATACGTTGATGTCGCGCGTCTTGCCGTAGCAAGTGACGGCGTCGGCACCGCAAAAAGTGATTAAATCGGCGTTGCCGACGGCCTGTTTTGCGCCGTTTATTTCCAGTATAACGGGCTCGGTCAACACGCTAAAATAGCGCGTGTAATCGCTGAAATCGCTAAACGTCGACTGCTCGATTTCAACGCTGGCACTGCTAATTCTAATGTCGAAATCGCGCGCCGCCAAGCTGGCCGTAGCGGGCGCAATATAGTATGTCCAGGTTTTACCACCCGACCATTGTTGTGGCGCGATGTCTGTTTGTTTAATCGTTTTCATTGCTGTCCATCCGATATTTTAATGTGTTCAGTTTATATTTAACTAAAGTTTCTCAGCACTATTTTACCGAACTCTGCCAACTTAGGCAATAAAATCAACTAAAATACTTGACATTTTTAGGCGTTTCTTCTATACTGGTTGCAATTAGTGAGCGATGAACGAGTGTTAGTTGCGTCATTGGTCGCAGAGAGCGGGCGGTTGCTGCAAGCCCGTCGATGTGGCGCAATCAATTACGGCTCGGGAGCTCGTATGTGAAAGCATAGCGGTTAATCGCGTTACAGATTATGAGGCACTCTGTGCGAAGAAAGGTGGTACCACGTTCAAACGTCCTTGTTTGAAGGTGGTTTTTTATTAGCGATGAAAGGAGCAGTTATGAACGCCATTGAGCAACTGGAAGCGCGTGGCTTTATTGCCCAGTACACCCATGAAAAAGAAATTAAAGAATTATTTGACAGAGAAAAAGTAACCTTTTACGTCGGCTTCGACCCCACCGCCGACAGCCTGACCGTCGGCCACTTTATTCCCATTTTGGCGATGGCTCATTTACAGCGGGCCGGACATCGACCGATTGCCCTAATTGGCGGCGGTACGACGATGGTCGGCGACCCGAGCGAGCGCAGTGATATGCGCAAAATGCTGACTAAAGAGCAAATAGACGCCAATGGTGAGCGCTTTAAACAGCAAATGTCGCGCTTTTTCGACTTTAGCGACGACAAGGCAATTATGGCCAACAACGGCGACTGGCTGCTCGATTTAAACTACGTCGACTTCTTGCGCGAAATTGGCGTGCATTTTTCGGTCAATCGCATGCTGACGGCCGATTGCTACAAGACGCGCATGGAAAAGGGTTTGACCTTTTTAGAATTTAACTATATGCTGATGCAGTCGTACGATTTTTTAGAGCTTTACAAGCGCTACAACTGCGTAATGCAAATGGGCGGCAACGACCAATGGTCTAATATTTTAAGCGGTGCCGATTTAATTCGTCGCAAGGTGCAAAAGCCGGCCTTTGGCGTAACCTTTAACTTGTTGACTACAGCAGAGGGCAAAAAGATGGGTAAGACGGCCAAGGGAGCAGTTTGGCTCGACCCGGCCAAGACGTCGCCCTACGAATTTTTCCAATACTTCAGAAATGTCGATGATGCCGACGTCGAAAAGCTGCTTAAAATTTTAACCTTTTTACCACTCGAAGAAATTGCCGAGCTGGCCAAATTAGAAGGTGCCGAAATTAACGTCGCCAAAGAAAAATTGGCCTACGAAATTACCGCCTTGGTACACGGTGCCGACGAGGCCGACAAGGCCTTACAGGCCGCCCGCTCGCTATTTGCCGGCAGTGCAAACGACGATAATATTCCATCGACAGCACTCGACGAGGCGGTTATTAAGGCTGGCCTCAATGTGGTCGACGCTTTTTTAAAAGTCGGTTTAATTGCCAGCAAGGGCGAAGGACGGCGCTTGATTGCGCAGAATGGCCTGTCGATTAACGGCCAAAAGGTCGGCGCGTTTGACGACTTAATTGGCCTAGCTGACTTTGTAGATGGCAAGTGTACGTTGCAAAAGGGCAAAAAGGTATTCCATCAGTTGGTCGTTAAATAAGTTTATTCTAGTTCAGTAAAGAGCTAAAAGAAAAAGCGAAAAACAGAGATTTCTCGACTCGCTACGCTCTGGCCTGGTCGTAAATCAAAGATTTACTGCTCGCGTAAGCAGCCAACTCGGCTAAGCAACCGACTCGAAATGACAGAGAGCAGTGGTAAATGGCGCAGTTAATCGATTGTAAAGTCGATTTGCTGCGCTGTTTGATTGTAGTAAACTGTGGCGTTGACGCCGTAGGCGAGGCGCAGATTAGCGCTGGTGATAACGCGTTCGGGGCTGCCATCGGCAATGATTTTGCCGTCGCTCAATAGAATCAGTCGCTGGCAGTATTTAGCGGCCAGCCGAATATTGTGTATGCTCATCATAACGCCGTAACGATTGGCGGCCAGCTTGATGGCCATTTCAAAAATTTCGCGTTCGTGTTTGATGTCGAGCGTCGACGACGGTTCGTCGAGCAGTAAGAAGGGGCTTTCTTGTACCAGCGTTTTGGCAAACATAATGCGCTGTCTTTCACCGCCCGACAGCTCAGTAATGGCGCGTTCGCTAAACGCCGTCGTACCGGTTTCAGCCATGTGGTGGGCAATGATTTGCCTGTCGTTAGACGACAGCGTGCCAAAACTGCCCAAATAGGAAAATCGGCCCAGCGAAACGACTTCGAAACAAGAAAAGTCGAAGTTGATCATTTCAGACTGGTGCATTAGGGCGATTTTTTGGGCGCGCGCCTTATAGGGATATTGCTCAATTGGTCGGTCGTCTAACCAGACGCAGTTTGTTGTGTGCAGCAGGCCGATAATACACTTTAACAGTGTCGTCTTGCCGGAACCATTGGCGCCGATCACGCCGACTAGCTCGCCGCGCTCGAACTGCAAATTGACGTCGTCTAATATTACTTTTGAGCCGTAGCTAAATGTTAAGTGGTCAATTTTAATCATAGTGGCGCGCTCTCATCTTCTTTTCGATTAGGTAAAGTAGGATCGGTGCACCGATCAACGAGGTGATAATGCCGACGCTCATCTCGGCCGGCGATATAATGATGCGGGCAATTAAATCGCACAGAACTAGAAAGATACCGCCCGAAATAATCGATAAGGCCATTAGTTTGCGGTTGTCGGCACCGACGGCTATGCGCACGATGTGCGGAATAATGAGGCCGACAAAGGTAATCATGCCGCTGACGCTGACCGAAACGGCCGTGGCGACGCTGCTGGCAATTAAAAAGGCCCGCTTGCCGCGTTCGACGTCATAGCCCATCGTTTTGGCCTCGGCTTCGCCTAGCAACAGCATGTTGAGATTGGCCGAGCGATAGGTCAAATAGAGCAGGCAAAACAGCGTTGGTATCAGCAATAGCGTGACGTGTTCCCAGCGTCGATCGGCCAGTGAGCCCATGCTCCAAAAGACGTATTGAGCTATTTTTTGTTCGTCGATGGCACTTAATATCAGTTGAATGCCAGCGCGTATCAGCATACTGATGGCAATGCCGACCAGTATTAGCCTAATGATGTGGCCACCGCTGCCGCGACTGGCAATGCGGTAGACGATAAAGGCGCTCAGCAGGGCGAATAGGCTGGCCCAAAATGGTATGTAGTACAGACTGGCCAAATGCCAACCAAATACGATGCAGAGCAGGGCGCCCAGGCTAGCGCCGCTTGAGATGCCGATAATGCCAGGGCTGGCCATCGGGTTGCGAAAGATGGCTTGTACCGCTACGCCAGCCGCCGCTAAATTCATGCCGACCAATAGGGCGACGATGACGCGCGGCAGGCGAACGTAGAGAATAATGCTGTTATAAAGCGTGCTGTCACTTTTAAATGACAGCACGCTAATTAGTTCGTTAAATGGTACGCTAACTGAACCGATTGATAGCGCCAGTAAAACGGTTAAAGCCATCAACAGCAAACCGATTAATACCAGTTTTATCAGCGGTTGTTTCGAAATCACTGACCATACACCTCGGGATAAACATTTTTAGCGACGAATTCGACGCCATTGATGAGGTGTTGCGTAACGATTGTCATGTAACGGCCATCTTCGACCAAAATGCGATCGTTTTTAATCGCTTTAAGACCTTGTAGAGCAGGGTCTTTTTTCATTTCTTCGACAAATGCGTTAAATTCGTCGAGGTCGTCTTTGCCCCAAGCCGTCAATAAGATGACATCTGGGTCGATTTCGATAATTTTTTCCTTGGCAATTTTAGCGCGTCCTTCGAGACCAGCTTCAGTGGCGGCATTCTTAGCGCCGACGCGATAGATAATCTCGTCAATAATTGTACCTTTTGCATTGGTCTTACCGTGCATATTATACGGTAAAACTAACAATTTATCTTCTTCTTTAATTTGAGCAGCTTTTTCGTCAATGACAGCTAAGCGCGCATTCCAGTCGGCGATAATCTCTTCGCCTTTTTGGCGTTCACCCAGTACTGTAGCAAAGCTTCTGATTACGTCAATTTGCTCGTCGATTGTGTTGACTGATTTGTAAGCGTAGTAGAGTAATCCACTGTCTTTAATTTGAGCCAGTAATTCTTTTTTTACCCAGCCAGCGCCGATTACTAAGTCGGGCTTTTGCGCTAAAATGACTTCAAAATTATCTTTAATTTCAGGGAATTTACCTGCTTGCTCAGCAGCTAAAGAAATACTTTTACCATTGCCAACTTGACCAGATAAACCGGCAACGCGCTCTGTGCCGGCGAGGCCGAGTAATAATTCGTCGAGACCCAACTTCAGCGATACGATGTGCATCGGTTTTGCCGGAATTACCAGCGTTTCACCGTCGTAGTTTTCTATTTCGAGCGGGTAAACCGTCTCTGTTGCGTAATCGGTATCGCCCTGTGCCTCTAATAGACCGAGCTTTTCAACTAATCGCTGTTCAGAATTTTTTACATTGGCATACAGGGTGTTGTACATTAAAACAAAGACGTCTTTGCGCAGCAATGCGTCTTTTGACAAAATGGCAGCGTCGTCGTATATTTCTAGCTCAGTACCCTGTGTCAGTGCGTTGGCATAGACATCTGAACCGGTATGGCCGAGTGCGCGCAGCATAAAGGTAACGTATTCTTGGGCCGTTACATTTTTGCCGAGGCCAAATTTGCCATCGCCGATGCCGTTGGTCCAACCCATTTTTTTGGCATAGCCCAAATAAGGTCTTGCCCAGTGGTCGGTTGCTACATCGCTAAACGGCGTTTCGTCTTTACATTGCAAGGCCTTTTCTTCTTGACCCATCATGCGCGTTAAGGTGACAATTGCTTCTTCTCTCGTGACATTGGCAGCTTCGTTTAAGTCGCCATTTTGGTCGCCCTTGATGATGCCCATTTCCTTGAGCTCGGCGCCATACTCAATTGCTCCGGCAAAGGCTGGCGATAGGGTTGACAACAGCATGACCAGTGACAATAGAATTGCGAGACGTTTTTTCATGTTTCCTCCTAGGTTAGTAAGTGTCGGTTGCTAAAGTAATGGCTCAAACAAAAAACTCATCAGGTCGATGAGCTCACAAAAAACAGACCATACTGTCTCATCCGCGTGAGCGCTAGAAACACTGGCTGGTATCTGGCTTGGCCGGCAGACAGCCTAAAGGCTGCCGCGCGCGGCTTTACAGTGGCGGGACCGCATAGCTTTTCACTATTTCCCAATTAAGGTTGACACCCGTGTTCGTATTACTTTACTACTACTAGTATACGCGTCAAGGCGACAATATTCAAGCGATAATGGCAATATTTTTAACGCGTGCTGTTTTTATTGTCATATTTACTAAATGCCATTCAAAATGAGCGCCATCTATGATAGAATTAGGACGTTAAAATAGTTGTGACAGATCGTGAGGTTGACGTGAAAAAAGGATTTGATTCAGATAAGTATTTAAAAGAGCAAACCGAGTACATTTTACAGCGGGTCGATCACTACGACAAGCTATACCTAGAATTTGGCGGCAAGCTGTTTAACGACATGCACGCCATGCGCATTTTGCCGGGCTTTGATGAAAATGTCAAGGTCAAATTATTAAAGCGCCTAAAGGACAAATCAGAAGTGATTATTTGCATTTACGCCGGCGACATCGAACGCAATAAAACCAATGGCAACCTCGGCATCACCTACGACCGCGAAGTGTTTAAGTTGATCGACGACTTTCGCAACAATGACATACCGGTCAACGGCGTCGTCATTACGCGCTATAGCGAGCAGCCATCGGCCGACGTCTTTATCAACAAACTGCAAAGGCGCGGCATTAAAACCTATTGTCATACGCCGACTAAGGGCTACCCGACCGACGTCGATACCATCGTCAGCGAACAGGGCTACGGCCAAAATCCCTATATTGAAACGACTAAGCCGATTGTCGTCGTAACGGCACCGGGCCCGGGCAATGGCAAGTTGGCAACCTGTTTAAACCAATTGTACCACGAAGCGGTGCGCGGCAATTCGGCCGGCTATTCCAAATTTGAGACCTTTCCGGTTTGGAACTTACCGCTACAACATCCCGTCAACGTCGCCTACGAGGCGGCGACAGTCGATTTAAAAGACATCAATATGATCGACCACTTTCACTTTGAGGCACATAATCAAATCGCCGTCAATTACAATCGCGACCTTGAAACCTTTCCCGTATTAAAGCGCATGATCGAACAAATAACGGGCCAGAAATCGGTCTATCAATCGCCGACCGACATGGGCGTCAACCGCATTTCCTGCGGTATTATCGACGATGACGTAGTCAGTGAGGCGGCCCGTCAAGAGGTAATAAGGCGCATGTTTAAATCGGCCGTCGAATACAAGCGCGGCCTGCTCGACAGCGAGGGCTACGAGCGCTCAAAAATGCTAATGGAAAATTTACAACTAACTGAAAACGATCGCCTCGTGGTGCCGGCGGCGCGCAAAAAAGCGGCGCGCATCAAGGCCGAGCGGGGCGTCGACGTGGCACCGGTAGTGGCAATTGAGCTAAATGACGGCACCATTGTCACCGGCAAGGAATCGGAACTGATGCACGCCGCGGCGGCGGCGACGATTAACGCCCTAAAGCAGATGGCCAACATCAGCGACGATATTCACCTGTTGTCGCCCTTAATTTTAGAGCCGATCGGCCAACTAAAACTAAATGGTCTCGGCAAGCCAGCTAAAACGCTGGGCCTAGAAGAAATATTAATCGCCCTCAGCATTTCGGCGGCGACCAACCCGACGGCACAGGTCGCCTTTACCCACATCGGCAATTTGCGATATAGCCAAGTGCACTCGACGACAATATTAAATAGCAGCGACGAAAAGACGCTGCGCGACCTGGGTGCTCAGGTCACCTGTGACCCCGAATACGCCAGCGAGAGCTTGTACTACAATGTCTGAGCCGACAATTATCGATCAAATTGGCGCCATCGAAAAGAAAAAACAGGCGCCTCTGGCCGAGCGCATGAAGCCACAGACCATAGAAGAATTTGTCGGCCAAGCAAAAGTGCTCGGCGAAGGCAGCTTGCTGCGCCGCATGATTAAGGCCGATCAACTGCGCTCAATTATTTTACACGGCCCGACCGGCGTCGGCAAAACCAGCATTGCGCGCATTATCGCCAATGCAACGGCCTCGCAATTTATCAATATTAACGCCGTTACAGCGGGCATTAAAGACATTAAAGCGGCCATTGAGCAGGCCGAATACTTGCAGTTGCAGGGCAGGCGCACCATTTTATTCATCGATGAAATTCATCGCTTTAATAAGGCGCAGCAAGATGCGCTGTTGCCCTTTGTCGAAAATGGTACCGTCATTTTAATTGGCGCAACTACAGAGAACCCTTATTTTGAGGTGAACGGCGCCTTAATATCGCGCACTTTGGTGTTTCGGCTAGAGCCATTAGACGAGGCGCAAATTAGCCAGTTAGTACGCCGTGCCATCGCCAACGAACGGGGCTTGGCGCATTTGGCGCCGCAAGTGGACGACGCCGCAATTGACTACTTGGCGGCCTTTTGCTATGGCGATGCCAGAAAGGCGCTCAACGCCCTAGAACTGGCCGCTCTGTCGACCGACCCCGCAGCCGATGGTCAACTGATTATTAAAAAAGAAGATATCGCCGCCAGTTTTCAACGCAAAGACATTCGCTACGATAAAAACGGCGATCAGCACTACGATGTGATATCGGCCTTTATCAAGAGCATGCGTGGCTCTGACCCCGATGCGGCGCTGCACTATTTAGCGCGCATGATTGCCGCCGGCGAAGACCCGATGTTTATCGCGCGGCGCGTCGTCATCGCCGCGGCCGAAGACGTCGGCAATGCCAACCCGAACGCCTTGGTGTTGGCAACGGCGGCGCAGCAGGCAGTTGCCGCAATTGGCCTACCCGAGGCGCGCATCCCGCTGGCGCAGGCCGTTAGCTACATCGCCTGTTCGCCCAAGTCGAACCGCGCCTATTTGGCAATTAATCAGGCCTTGGCCGATGTCGAAAGCGCAGATATCGGCATGGTGCCGGCTCATTTGCGCGATTCTTCTTACAAATCGGCTAAAAAAATGGGGCACGGCATCGCCTATCAATACCCGCACGATTACCCCGACGGCTACGTCGCACAACAGTACATGCCAAAGCCATTGGCCGGCAAAAAATATTATCACCCAACTGAACGGGGCGCCGAAAAGCGCTTAAAGCAGTATCTCGATTTTATCGGCAATGGCGGCGCCAAAGAATAGCTATCTTCGCTTCGACAATGCCGCTAATCTTTTGACACCGGTTGACATTGCCGCGTGGCTGTACTATACTTAAGTGTAATTCCTTGTGTTTTTATCGGATTTAGGAGGTAAGATGATACTTTCCACCAAGGGGAGATATGGCCTGCGCGCCATGTTCGTCTTAGCGAGAAACTATGGTAATGGTCCAACTTCGCTCAAGCAAATTGCCGATTTAGAAGACATTTCGGTCAACTACTTAGAGCAACTTTTTTTGCCCTTAAGGCGCAATAAATTGATTAAGAGCATTCGCGGCGCGCACGGCGGCTACCACTTGAACGACGCCCCGGCAAAGATAACGGTCGGTCAAATTCTAAAAACTTTAGAAGGGCCGATTTTGGCCTCGCAATGCGTCGATATCGATTTGGTCAATTGCGATCAAATTGATTGTTGTGTGACGCGCACAATTTGGAACCGCATTACCCTGGCAGTTGACGACGTCATCGAATCGATTACCTTACAGGACATGCTAGACGATGAAATGACGCTATATGCGTCAAATAATAAAGTAAAAATCAACGAAATAGGAGAGCAACGTGACTAACAGAGTATATTTAGATTATTCGGCAACGACACCGACCAAACCGGCGGTCGTCGAGGCGATGTTGCCGTATTATGGCGAAATTTTCGGCAATCCATCAAGTGTTCACGCCTTTGGCAGACAGGCCAAGCATTTAATCACTGAAGCGCGCGACACAATTGCCCAAACCATCAACGCCAGCCGCGACGAACTGTATTTTACGGCCGGTGGCACCGAATCTGACAACTGGGCGGTGTGGGGCGTGATGCGCGCCAACGCTAAAAAAGGGAAACACTTTATCACCAGTGCAATTGAACACCACGCCATGCTGCACACTGCTGCGGCGCTTGAAAAGGCCGGTTATCGGGTGACCTATTTGCCGGTCGACGCGTACGGCTTTGTATCGGCCGATGATCTAAAAGAAGCAATTTGTGACGATACGGTACTCGTTTCGATTATGTATATCAACAATGAAATTGGCACGCGTCAAAACATTGCTCAACTGGCCGAAATATGCCATGCGCGCGGCGTGCTGTTTCACACCGATGCGGTACAGGCCTATGGCAATGTAAAAATTGACGTCAAACAACAGGGCATCGACTTGATGTCGTTATCGGCCCACAAAATTTACGGCCCGAAGGGCATCGGCGCTCTCTACATTAGAAAGGGCGTGCGCATTGCCAATTTTATCGAGGGCGGTGCACAAGAGCGCAAACGGCGCCCCGGCACCGAAAACGTGCCGGCGATTATCGGCTTTGCCAAGGCGGCACAAATGGCCGACGACAGTTTGGCAGAACACATTGCACACTGTCAAAAGCTGCGCGATCGCCTAATTGACGGCGTTAAAAATAGAATATCGTATATTAAGTTAAACGGCCACCCAACTGAAAGACACCCCGGCAACGTCAATTTGTCGTTCGAGTTTATTGAGGGCGAATCGCTGTTGCTCAGCCTAGACTTAAAGGGCATTGCCGCGTCGAGCGGTTCGGCCTGTACGTCGGGCTCGCTCGATCCGTCGCATGTCTTAATGGCGATTGGCCTAACGCATGAAATTGCCCACGGTTCACTGCGCTTGACAATTGGCGATTTTACCACTGAACAAGACGTCGACTACACCATCGATGTACTGGAAGAAGTGGTCAACTGGTTGAGGCAGATGTCACCGCTGTACGAGGGCGTAGAACAGGAGAGTATATGTATAACGAAACAGTAATGGAACACTTTGTCAATCCGCGCAATGTCGGCGTGATTGAAAATGCCGACGGCGTCGGCGAAGTCGGCAATGTCAAATGTGGCGACATCATGAAAATTTACCTTAAAATTAGTGCCGATGAAGTCATTGAGGACATCAAGTTTAAGACTTTTGGCTGCGGTTCGGCAGTTGCATCGTCGTCGATGGCAACGGAAATAATTAAGGGCAAGACGATTAGCGAGGCGCTCAAGATAACCAATAAGCAAGTGCTCGATGCACTGGGCGGCCTGCCGCCGGTTAAAGTGCACTGTTCGGTTTTGGCAGAACAGGCCTTAAAGGCGGCGATTCTGGACTACGCTCAAAAAAATGGCAAGCACTACCCCGAATTAGACGGTTTTTCACCAGATGATGATCACCACGACCACGATCACGGCTTTGCCGAAACCGATTTTTAGGAATGATAACACAGTAAAGCGTCGGCGACTTTTGCGACGCTTTACTTTATTGAGGATACCATGCTAGATAAAAATAGAGTTGTAATCGGCCTATCGGGCGGGGTCGATAGTACCGTGGCCGCTTATTTATTGAAGCGGCAGGGCTACGATGTCATTGCCATTACCATGAAGTTGTGGGACGACCCGGCCGAAGACTACGTCGAAAACTACGGCGGCTGTTGCAGTTTGGCGGCGGTCGAAGATGCGCGTCGCGTCGCGGCGGCGCTCGACATACCGTTTTACGTCGTCAATTTTAAGGCGCCGTTTCGGCGCGACGTGGTCGATTATTTCGTGCAGTCTTACAGGTTGGGCGAAACGCCCAACCCCTGCGTGATGTGCAATCGTTTCATCAAATTTGATAAACTTATCGAAAAGGCCAAGCAGCTGGGCGCCTACTACGTGGCGACCGGCCACTACGCCGCGATTCGCTACGATGCGGCAAATGACCACTACCGCCTATTTCGCTCGCGCGAGCAAAGTAAAGACCAAACTTACATGCTGGCCTATCTCAGTCAGTCCCAAATGAAGCACATACTGTTTCCACTGGCCGAATTCGACGACAAAGAGCAAGTTAGACGGATTGCCGAAACGCTCGACATTGCCATTGCCGGCAAGCGCGACAGCCAAGAAATATGCTTTGTGCCCGATAACGACTACGCCAACTTTGTGCTCGACAACAGCGACGGCGTCATGGCAGCGGGCAATTTTGTCGACTTGGCGGGCAATGTATTGGGGCGACACCGCGGCATTGTGCACTACACCGTCGGTCAACGCAAGGGCCTAGGTATTAGTTTTGGCCAGCCGATGTATGTGGTGGCCATCCGCGCCGCCCAAAACGAAGTCGTCTTGGGCGAGGCTGGCAGCGAATACGGCAGCGGCCTAATCGCGCGCGACTTTAATAAAATTACGCTGCAATCGTTCGCCCAGGCGACAGCCGTCAGCGTGCGCATTCGCCATTCTAAGCGCGCCAGTGCGGCGACCATTGTGGCCTTGCCAGACGGCAATTACCAGATCGACTTTGCGGCGCCCGAGCGCGCCGTCACGCCCGGTCAGGCGGTCGTCGTCTACGGCGGCGACGAAGTGCTCGGCGGCGGCATTATCGACCGCGTACTGTAGCCGCCAACTGAGCGCTCAACACTTGAATGAGCAATTGAATTATGCTATAGTCATTTTAATGGTATAACTGAGGGTGTCTTTCGACTGTAGCGCCTAACCGCAATTGAGAAATCTCGGCTTTTAGCGCAGTTGAATCGTCACCATATGGGAGGATATATGGAAGCATTGGGCTTAAACGAAATTCGCAAAAAATTTCTCGATTTTTTTGCCCGCAATAGTCACTTAGTACAGCCGTCTTATCCACTGGTACCACAGAGCGATAAGACCTTATTATTGATCAACGCCGGCATGGTGCCATTGAAAGATTTTTTTACCGGTGCCGTTAAGCCACCGGCGCCGCGCTTGGCCAGTTGTCAAAAGTGCATTCGCACCAACGACATCGAAAACGTCGGCGTTACGTCGCGCCATGCATCGTTTTTTGAAATGCTCGGCAATTTTTCATTTGGCGACTACTTTAAAAAAGAGGCCATCAAATTGGCTTGGAACTTCGTTAACGACGAGCTAAAGCTCGATCGTGATAAATTGTGGGTGACGGTCTACTTAGAAGACGAAGAAGCTTTAAATATTTGGCATCGTCAAGAGGGCGTGCCGCTAAATCGCATCGTCAAGCTGGGCAAAGACGACAACTTTTGGGAAATTGGCACCGGCACCGGCCCATGCGGCCCCTGTAGCGAAATATACTACGACCGCGGCGCTGCCTTTGGCTGTGGCTCTGACAGCTGTCAGCCAGGCTGTGACTGCGATCGCTTTGTCGAGTTCTGGAATTTAGTATTTACCCAATTTGAACAGTCGGCCGACGGCAGTTATACGCCGCTGGAAAAGCCCAATATCGATACCGGTATGGGTTTAGAGCGCATCGCCTGTATTGTTCAAGGCGTCGATTCAATATTTGACATCGACGTCATGGTGGCGATTAGAGATCGCATCGCGCACTTGGCGAACTGTCAGTACGGCGTCGACGCGCAAACCGATATTTCAATTAGAAAAATTACCGACCACATCAGGGCAATTGTATTTTTGGTGACCGATGGCGTCGTGCCGAATAACGAAGGGCGCGGCTACGTATTGCGTCGGCTGCTGCGCCGCGCTGCTCGCCACGGCAAAAAAATTGGCATTAAAGATAATTTTCTGCACGATTTGGCCGATGTAGTAATCGACATCTTCGGCGCCGCCTACCCCGATTTAGTGGCGCGCCAAGACTATACTAAAAAAATCATAAAAATTGAAGAAGAGCGCTTTATGCAAACCATCGACCAAGGGCTTGTCATCTTAGACGGCTATATTGCCGACCTAACAGCGGCGGGGCAAGTTCAGCTGAGTGGCGACTTGGCCTTTAAGCTGTACGACACCTATGGTTTTCCGCTCGACCTGACGCTTGAAATACTGAGCGATAAACAACTGACGGTCGATCGCGCCGGCTTTGAACGGGCAATGGCCGCCCAGCGCGAGCGCGCCCGTTCGGCGCGCGACAGCAGTGCGCTCGGTTGGTCCGACGGCGGCACAATTGAACTGGCCGACGATAAAACCGACTTTTGCGGTTACAGTGCAGTCGAAGGGCAGGCTAAAGTTTTGGCGCTGCTGGTCGACGGCGTAGCACAGTCCACAGTGACGGCGCCGTGCGATTTGCTGGTCGTCCTAGACAGCACGCCATTTTATGCCGAAAGCGGTGGCCAGGTTGGCGACGTCGGTCAAATTAGCGGCACTACTGCACAGCTGACTGTCGTTGACACGCAAAAGAGCCAAGCGGGCACCATCATGCACCACTGTAAAATAAATGACGGACAAATTGACGTCGGCGATACGGTGACAGCCAAAGTCGACGATGTTAAACGATTGGCAACAGCACGTAACCACACGGCAACACACTTGCTGCACCAAGCCCTTAAAGACGTCTTGGGCGACCACGTCGAACAGTCGGGTTCGCTGGTCGACAGCAAGCGACTGCGCTTTGACTTTAGGCATTTTAACCCATTGAGTGACGCTGAAATTGCGCGCGTCGAGTCAATTGTCAACCAAAAGGTATTGGCGAGCTTGGCGGTGACGACGGCCGAAATGCCAATTGACGAAGCCAAGCAGCGCGGTGCCATGGCCTTATTTGGCGAAAAGTACGGCGACATCGTGCGCGTCGTCAGCGCCGCCGATTACAGCATTGAATTGTGCGGCGGCACGCATTTGACGAACACGGCGCAAATTGGCCTGTTTAAAATTACTTCGGAAACTGGCGTGGCAGCTGGTATTCGCCGCATTGAAGCGATTAGCGGCGCCGCTGCGCAACAACTCTTTAAGGCGCAGAGCGATTTGTTGAGCGAACTCGAAAAGTTATTGAAAACAGCACAGGACGGACTCGTTCAGAAAGTTGCCAAATTGATTGACGACAACAAGACGTTGCACCGAGCGCTCGATAAATCGAAGCAGGCAGCGGCCAACGATGCACTCAGTCAGCTGCAAGAAAGCGCGCAAATGATCGGCGAGGTCAATCTGATAAGCGGTCAGTTTAGCGATCAGCAGGCCGATGCACTGCGCAATTTGGCCGATCAGCTGGTCGCCGTCGCGCGGCCGACGCTCGTCGTCTTGGCCAATCAGCAGGGCGATAAAGTCAATTTTATTGCAATGGCCAACGATGCGGCCGTCGCTGCGGGTGTGCACTGTGGCAATATTGTCAAACAGTTGGCTAAAACTTGTGGCGGTGGCGGCGGCGGTCGCCCCAATATGGCGCAGGCTGGCGGTAAAGACGCCTCTAAAATAAAAGTTGCACTTCAACAATTAGCCGATTTATTATAGAATAGCATTAACCACTTAGCGAATAGGGGAGGCACTATGTCTAAGACCATTAAATTCAATTTCGACGTCGAAAAATCGGACGAAATAAAGCAAATCGTCGAGCGCGTCTACTTGGCGCTCGAAGAGCGGGGCTACAATCCAATTAACCAATTGGTCGGCTATTTAATTTCAGGCGATCCGACTTATATTACGTCGCAGTCTGACGCCAGAAGTTTAATTAGAAGCGTCGAGCGCGATGAAATTCTCGAAGAATTGCTAAAGTGCTTTATCGACTGTAAATGATGCGCATACTGGCACTCGACGTCGGCGACAAGACGATTGGCATCGCCGTCAGCGACCCGTTGAATATTACGGCGCAGGGCTTAGAAACCTATTATCGTCAGACGACAAAGTGCGATGTCGCCCATATTGTCGCCCTTTGTCAGCAACTGCAGATTGGTAGCTTGGTCTACGGCGACCCGCTACACATGAGCGGCCAGCGCAGCGCGCAGTCGCAAAAGGTGGCCAGTTTTATTCGCCAGTTGCAAAAAAAAATTCAGTACGGCGGCCAAATTGACTGGTCGATTGACTTTTGTGCGGTCGACGAGCGCTTGACGTCGCGCCAAGCGGAAAACTTAATGAAGCTGGCCGAATTGTCGCGCAAGCAACGCGCCAAACACGTCGACAAGTTGGCGGCCCAGCTGATTCTAGAACAATTTTTAGCAATGAGGGAAAATGGAAAATAACATTATAACGATATTTGACGAGCGCGGCCAAGCGACTGAAATGGAAGTTGTCGCCACGCTTAAAGTAGCGCGCCAAGACTATGCGATATTGCACGCCATTGCAACTGATGAAGACGAAATTTTTGCAGTTGAAGAAAATGGCGATCAGCAAAAATTTAGCTTAGTCGAAGATGAGGGCCTGCGCCAAGAAATTGTCGACGCCTATTATGACTTAGTCGACTAATCTTGCTTTATTGGCGATTGTATGGTATATTTTAATTAATAATCAATTGCGAATGGGAGGGAGCTATGATTAATCTCGACAATTTAAGTGGTACTTTGCGTTCAAAGGGCTATAAGTTGACACCGCAGCGTCGTTCGATATTAACCGCGATGTCAAAGCACATGGGCGAACACTTGACGGCTGAAGAAATTTACGACGACGTCAGAAGGGATTGTCCCGATATTGGCCTGGCGACGGTTTATCGCACGCTACAGCTGTTGAGCGACTTAAAGGTATTGATGAAACTCAACCTCGACGACGGCGTGACGCGCTACGAGATGAATTTAGATCAGCAACATCATCACCACCATCATTTGATATGCGAAAAATGTGCCAAGATCTATGAAGTCAAGTACGATTTATTGGATGAGGTCGAAAAGCGAATTGAAAAGGAATACAATTTTAAAATACAGAATCACAAGTTAAAGTTTTATGGACTTTGTAAAGAATGTCGATAAGCCCAACGGGCAAAGAGCTTTGACCCCTTGGGTTTAAGCTTTTTTTATGGACATTGACAGGAGGAAGAATGAAAAAAGTTTTAAAAGTTATCCCCTTAGGGGGATTAAATGAAATCGGTAAAAATATGACCGCCTACGAGTACGGCAACGATATCATCATCGTCGACTGCGGCGTAAAATTTCCCGAAGACGAAATGCTGGGCATTGATTTGGTCATTCCCAACTTCAATTATTTAATTGAAAATCAAGCGAAGGTTAGGGCCTTGCTGATAACACACGGCCACGAAGACCACATCGGCGCAATTCCCTTTTTCTTGCGCGAAATCGACGTGCCAATTTACACTGCAAAATTGACCGCGGCGCTGATTAGGCGCAAGTTAGAGGAGCATCGCCAGCTGCCCAAGGTCAGAATAAACGAAATAAAAGACGGCAAAGACTATCGGGTAGGCGCCTTTAGTTTTGAGTTTATTCGCGTCAACCACTCGATTCCCGATGCGATGGCAATTTGCATTAAGTCGCCGGTTGGCAACATCATTCAAACTGGCGACTTTAAGGTCGATTACACGCCAATTGACAATTTGCCAATCGACTTACAGCGCTTTGCCGAATTGGGGCGCGCCGGCGTATTGGCGCTGTTGGCCGATTCGACTAACGCGACGCGCGCCGGTTACACGATGAGTGAATCGAGCGTCGGCGATACCTTTGAATCGCTCTTTCGCCACGCCAATAAGTCGCGCATTATCGTCGCCAGCTTCGCTTCAAATGTGCACCGCTTGCAACAAATTGTCAATGCGGCGCTAATCAACAACCGCAAGGTGGCCTTTTCGGGGCGCAGCATGCTAAACACCTTGCGCGTCGCCACCGAAATTGGCTACTTGAACATACCGCAAGACGACGTGCTCGACGTCGAAGACATCAATCGCTATCCCGATAACGAAGTCTGCATTATCACGACCGGTTCGCAGGGCGAATCGATGGCGGCGCTGACTAGAATGGCCAATAACGACCACTTCGCCGTCAGCATTCGGCCGGGCGATCTAGTTATTTTGTCGTCGTCGCCGATACCGGGCAACGAAAAGAGCATTAATAAGGTCATCAATAAACTGTACGAACAGGGCGCCGACGTCGTCTACAATTCGCTGGCCGACGTTCACGTGTCGGGTCACGCCTGCCAAGAAGAATTAAAGCTGATTCACAACTTGGTAAAGCCGCGCTTTTTCATGCCGGTACACGGCGAGTTCACCCACCTGATGCAGCACGCCGAACTGGCGCAGAAAATGGGCATGAGCAAAGACGACATCATCATTGCCGACAACGGCACAGTGGTCGAATTTGGCGCGGATAACTTCAAAATTAACGGTCGCGTCGAAGCCGGCGCCACTTTGGTCGATGGCTTGGGCATTGGCGATATCGGCAATGTCGTATTGCGCGATCGACGCATTCTATCGGAACAGGGTCTGATTATGATCGTCGTTTCAATGAACGCCGACGGCAAGTTTTTAAGCGGCCCCGATTTGGTATCGCGCGGCTTTATCTACGTAAAAGAGTCGGAAGACTTTATGAATACGGCGCGCCAAAAGTTGCAAAATAAGATGATGCGGCTTGAAAAAGACGGCGTCAAAGACTGGGCCAAAGTGAAGTCGGTGCTCAAAAAAGAGCTGAGCGACTACATCTACGGCGAAATGCGCCGCCGTCCGATTATACTGCCGGTCATCGTCAATATTCAAGCGTAAGAGGTGTAAATTGAAAAAGACATTACTGCTGTTTTTACTGTTAACGGCGCTGTTTACGACGGCCTGCGACACCGAAGCGCTAAATAGTCCGGTCGATCCGACAGACGATAACGAATACGATTTTACAGTGCCGCAGGGCGCAAGCACCAAGCAAATCGGCAAGCTGTTGGAGAGCGCCGGATTGATCAATAAGTCGTATGCCTTTGTCGCCGCCGCTAAAAAATTAGAGCTGGACGACAAACTTCAGGCCGGTCATTACAAACTTAAAAAGTCGATGACGACGCCGGAAATCGTTCAAAAAATTGCCGCCGGCGACGTCTTTCGCGACGTCGTCAAGGTAACCATACCAGAGGGATTTGAATACCAACAAATTGTCGATCGCTTGGCCGAAACCGGTTTAATCGACCGCGTAAAATTTGACGAATTAGCTGAAAACCACGCCTTCGACTATCGCTTTTTACAGGGTGAACGCGACTACTTGCACCGCCTGGAGGGCTTTTTATATCCGGCGACTTACCAGTTTCCAGCCGATGCCGACGAATTGTCAATATTGACGACAATGCTCGATACATTCGATAAAAATTTTGACGCCGCCGCCTATCAGCGCGCCGCCGAATTGGGCTACAGCGCGGCCGAAATTGTCGCCTTGGCTTCCGTCATCGAGCGCGAGTGCGTCGTCAGCGACGAATTGGCAAAAATATCGTCGGTCTTTCACAATCGGCTTAATGACGGTCATAAGCTAGAGGCCTGTTCGACAGTGCAGTATATTACGGGCGAGCGCAAAGAAAAAATGCTCAATGAGGACATTTCAATCGATACGCCCTACAACAGTTATCTGTATGCCGGTTTGCCGCCGTCGCCAATTTGCAGCCCCAGCATGGCGGCAATTGAAGCGGCGCTGTACCCGGCCGATAGCAAGCTCTACTTTTTCGTCGTAACGGGCGATGGCGACGGCCGCCACAACTTTGCCGAAACCTATCAAGAGCACTTGGAAAACAAGCGCGCCGCCGAAGCCAAACTCAACCAATAGGCGTCGCCATGTCATTTATCGATGTCAATGTCGAACGCTATGTCGACAAGAAAAACGACGTTTTACCAGAGCGTTTAGCGGCGCTCAGAAGGCAGGCGATTGGCGCGCACGTGCCAATTATTAGCGATCAGGTGAGCGCTTTTTTGGCCGCCCAATTGGCCCTCATAAAACCACGGCGCATACTGGAAATTGGCACGGCAATTGGCTATTCGGGAGCGCTGCTATTACACTATTCGACGGCGCATTTAACGACAATTGAAAGCGATGCCGCCGTTCGACAGCGCGCCCTTGACAATTTTGACGCGCTCGGCTTAACGGCGCGCGTAACGGCACTATTGGGCGATGCCAGCGCCGTATTGACGACGCTGACAGAGCAATACGATTTCGTTTTTATCGACGCCGGCAAGGCGCACTATTTAGATTATTTTAAAAAAGCTGAACGCCTAGTGGCGCCAAACGGCGTCATTGTCGCCGACAATGTACTGTTGCGCGGCTATTTGGCCGGCGAACCGCACCCGCGCCGCCAGCGCACGGCCAACGGGCGCATGGAAAATTTTATCAATTACGCCCGCCATCAACGCGACTTTCAGACGGCCCTGTTGACAATTGGCGACGGCATTTTAATCAGCGTAAAAGGGAACCAGCATGAATAGAGTAGAATTATTGGCGCCGGCCGGCGACTTGGAAAAATTACAATATGCCGTCGTCTATGGCGCCGACGCCGTCTACATTGGCGGTGAAATCTTCGGTATGCGCGTCAGCGCCAAAAACTTCAATCGACAACAAATGGCCGAGGGCATTGCCTTTGCCCATGCGCGCGGCGTCAAGGTTTATTTGACGCTCAATATTATTCCGCACAACGACGACATTGCACAGCTTGAAGCCTATCTAAACGATATTAAAGATTTAGACTTTGACGCCTACATTATTTCAGACCCCGGCGTTCTCAGCATCGTGCAAGATATCTGCCCACAGGCCGAAGTGCACCTCAGCACACAGGCCAACAATACGAATTATCGCAGCGCCGCCTTTTGGCATAAGCTGGGCATTGCGCGCGTCATACTGGCGCGCGAATTGTCGCTGACTGAAATTATTGAAATAAGGCAAAAGACACCAGCCAGCTTGCAACTTGAGGCCTTTGTACACGGTTCGATGTGCATTTCTTATTCGGGGCGCTGCCTGATATCAAATTATATGACGGGGCGCGACGCCAATCAGGGCGCCTGTTCACACCCCTGTCGTTGGAAGTACCATTTAGTTGAAGAAAAGCGACCGGGTGAGTACTACCCAATTGAGCAAACTGAACATGGCAGTTATTTTTTTAATTCAAAAGACCTCTGCATGATCGAGCAAATTCCCGATTTGATTGCAGCCGGACTGAGCAGCTTAAAGATAGAGGGGCGCTCGAAGAGCATTTACTACGTCGCCAATGTGGTGCGCGCCTATCGCAAGGCGATTGACGACTATTATGCCGACCCGACCAATTATCAATTTGATGACGGTTTAATCGACGAAATAAAAAAAGCCAGTCACCGCGAATTTACCACTGGCTTTTACAATCAAAAGGCCGATCATCAGTCGCAGCTATACGACAGCAGCGCCTATTTAAGAGAATACGACTTCATCGGCATCGTCAAGCGCTATGATGCGACGAGTGGTATGGCAGAAGTTGAACAGCGCAATCGCATTTTTAAGGGCGATTTAATCGAAGTTATGGGCAGCCATTACAGGGGCTTTGAACAGCGCGTCACCGTATTGCTCGATCGCGCAAAACAGCCAATTGAGGTGGCGCCGCACGCCCAACAGATTATCTATATAAAAATGGCACAACCGGTTGAACCATATGATATTTTAAGGCGCGCCCGCGGGTGAGGCGAGAAAGGAAGCGAGCGATGAGAAAACATCAAACGACGGCAGTTTCAGCCGAACAAGAGCTGACCGAAATACTGGGGGCCGAAGGGCGTCTTTACAAGGACGGCATTATCGACGACCGCGTAATTATGCCAATTCGATTGCAAACCACTTATCAAGAGGCACAGCTATTGCTATTTGAGAAGAGCACTGTGCGCCCGGCGTTTAAAATTAACGACGACGGCGTCGACTATCCCTGTCTGTTCTTTAAGGTCAATGGCGCAGTCGACGAACTGGTCGGCCGCGCCCACGACTGGCGCGCGGCACACAACAAGACGACGCTGCTCTACAGCAATTTTTATTTAATCGGGCGGGCGCCGCAGAGCGGTGCCCAACAGGCCGCCAAAGAGGGCGCCGATGTCTTTGCCATCGACGGCCTGAGTTATTTGTCAAATGGCAAGAAAAAACAGTTGGCCGCAGCCTATCAAAACACTCTAAAGTGGGCAACTGAAAGCGGCATTACGCTATCGGAACAAGATATTTGCGCGACCTGCCTTTACGACAGCGCAATGATAATTGACGCCTTTCACAACGTCAACCCGCTGCTGTCCAATGCCAAGTGCTTTATCAATGTGTCGGAAAAGGCCAAAATTAGCGAATACGCCGCCGTGCGCCTGCTCTTTATGCACGCGCTGGCCTTCGATGTCGTCGTCACGTCAAAGCGCAATTATGCGACAATTGAAAATGTCATCGCCGAGCGCTTTTACGATCTGCATACGGCGACGAGCGAAGTGGCCGGCGCAACAAAAAAACGCGCCAATATTTGGCTTGCGTTGGCTGCCGCGGGAGGCTTGGTTGGCTTGTTCTACTTAATTAGTCGATTTTTCTAAAAATGCGTCGCGCACGGCTTGTCATTTCGACTGTAGCAACAAAGTTGCGAAATTGAGAAATCTACCCCTGTCATTTCGACCGAAGTGGAGAAATCTCGCCTTTTCAGTTGCTATTCTTTCAAAATTTCAACTAAGCGATTAATTAATTTGGCCGTCATACCCCAAATGACCTTATCGCGATATTGATAGAACAAAACGCTATAAGCGCGGCAGCGCCAATTGTAATGATTGGTACTGCCGATTTTTTGATAGGGAAAATCTTTGGGCACGATCATTTCAGTTTGAACGGCATAACTGTCCGGCGGGGTGTTGATAAAAAAATCGAGTGGTGTGCTAAATAGTGCGGCAACTTCGCTGCGATTAAAGGGCAGCTTCGCCAAGTCGGCGGCCTCTAAACGGGCGACATAGGGCTGCAAAAAATCGCCAAACGGCGTCACCAAAAAATCCATTGCACCAATGACGTCAATCTGCTGCTGGCCGATGCCGAGCTCCTCGCAGGCCTCGCGCACGGCCGCTTGGCGCGCACTTTCGTTTCGTTCGCGGCGGCCGCCCGGAAAGCAAATTTCGCCGGGCTGGCGGCGCAGTTGGCTGGCGCGCACTTCAAATAGCAAATGCCACTGATCGTCAATTTTAATAAGCGGAATTAACACGCCGTAGCTATTTGCGACGTCAATTGCCTCTGGTCTATGATTTTTAAAGCGGTCTAAGTTCATTGTTAGGCCCTTAGCATTTCAATAAATTCGGCCATAACCGCTGCGCCGGCGGCATCGTCTTTGATGACGGCGGCGTGTTCTAGTCCGACCAAAAATAGCTCGCCGATGGCAGTTTTGACGGCGCTCGTCGCATCGTCGGTCGCCCTGTCTGCAGCGACCAGTTGGCGATAGACGTCGGCAAAGCCAGCGCAACTGGCGGGCAGGGCTTCAAATGGCTGCGCCTCTGTTAAGCCGCGCGCCAAATCGTCGATGGTCTGTTTTAGGCGACCGGGTAATACGGCGTAGCCCATCACTTCAATTAGGCCAATATTTTCTTTTTTGACGGGGTGCACTTCGGGGTGTGGGTGAAAGACGCCGTCGGGGTACTGTTCGCTGGTCAAGTTACTGCGCAACACCATATCGAGTTCGTAAAAGGCATTTTGCTTGCGCATAATCGGCGTAATGGCGTGATGTGGTTGATCGCTTGCGGCAATGAGGCCGTAGGCCGGGTTGTCGTACTTGCGCCAGCAGTCGGTCAGTTTAGCGGCGGCGTCGATCAGCGCCATCTTGTCGGCGCTGCGCAGTCGCAATGCCGTCATCGGCCAGTTTAACCAAGCCAGACTGACGTCTTTAAAGACGGCATAGCCGTAGTCAATTTTAGCTGCGGCCTCGACAATTGGCATTTGGTAATTGCCCGCTTGATAGTGGTCGTGCGTCAACAGTGAGCCGCCGACAATCGGTAGACCGGCGTTTGAGCCGATGAAGTAATGCGGAAAATAGTCGACAAAGTCGGCCAAGCGGCGGTAAGTCGCTCGGTTGATCAGCATCGGTTCGTGACATCGTTTGATGACGATGCTGTGTTCGTCGTAATAGCTATAGGGCGAATACTGCAAAAACCACGGTTCGTCGGCCAATTTTAGGTCGATTACGCGGTGAGTTTGGCGCGCCGGGTGGTTGAGATGGCCGGCGAAACCGACATTTTCGGCGCACAGCAAGCACTTTGGATAACCGCTCGGCGGCAATTTGGCGGCGGCTGCAATGGCGCGCGGGTCCTTTTCCGGCTTGGCTAAATTAATTGCCAGAACTAATTTGCCGTAGCGACAGTTTTGCTGCCAGCTGATATTGTGGGCGATGCGCTGCGTCTTAATATAATTAGTCGCCTTTGAAAAATTGTAAAACCAGTCGGTCGCCGCCGTGGCCGACTGCTGATAGCGCTGCCAGAACTGGCGGTTGACGGCGGAGGGCAGCGGCGTCAAAAGGGCCATTAATGCGGTTTCAAACAAGTCGTCATAGGGATTGGCAAGCGCTTCTAATTTGCCGTTTTGATAAGCCCAAGCGCTAATTGCCGCCAATAAGTCGCCGATATTGGCATCGTTATAGTGGTTGTCAAAAGAGATATTTGCGGCGTCAATCGCCAAAAAATCAGCTAAACGATTGGCGCAATAGATGCTATCGCGCGCCTCGATAAACTGATTTTGAATGGCGTAGTCGATTAGTTCTGCCGTCAGTTGATAGATAGTTTTCATAAGACCTCGCTGTGATAATAAACGTTAGCTACATTATATCATCTTTCGTCCAAAAAGACAGGGCTTAACAATCTTCAATATAACATTTTTTGACAAAGGGCGAGTGATTGCAAAACAGCATCGCCTGATAATAACAATTAAATTCAATGCAGTCGCCGACGTTGAGCGATTGCTGGCAGTCGGTTATATCGACAATCAAATGGTCGCTGCTGGCGCCGAAAATTTTAATGTTAGCATCGACCGGTACAATGCCCTCTAATGAGCCAAAATCGCGCTTGCCCAAGGCCAGCAGGGCGCGCTTTCTGATGCCCAAGTCGCGATATTTGGGGCGATAGCCAAAGGCGTCGATAAACAATTCGCCAATTGGGTGAGTGGGCTTGTCTTTAATTTCGATAATTTCAGCTGTTAAAGTACAAATGTCTTGCTTCAATTCGGGCATATCAATTTGCCAAATGTCGATTAAGTCGCGCGCCAGTAGGGCGCCCTCGCCGATGCGCAGGTGATTGATGCCAGGCGGCATCGTGCCGTTGTATACCAGCGGCAAGCTGGTGGTGGCACCGCCCGAAATAATGGCCAATTTGCGGCCGATTTTCGCTTCAATTGACTCGGCAATGGCGACTAAACGGCCCAGGTTATTAACGTCGGGCTTTACCGAGCCGTAGCAGCTTAAATTGGTGCCGATGCCGTATAATTCGATGTGGTCGTAGTCGCGCTCAACCGTCAGGGCGCAGTCGATTAACTGCGTTTCATCAAAGAAGCCCTCGCGCAAGTCGCCCAAGTCCATCATTAAGATGACCTTGTGATATTTGTCGGCAGCGGCGGCAATTTGCTGCATTTGGGCGATGACAAGTGGTTCCGACTGCATGCTGATATCGACGTGTTCTATTAAATCGACCAGTTCTGATGGCATGGCGACGCGCAACAGCATGGTTTTGCCGCAAAAGCCGTCGCGCCGCATGGCAATTATGCTGTCGAGCCGCGAATCGGCGATGTCGTCGCAGCCGGCCGCCAGCATGATATTGGCCATCTTGGCATAGCTTTTAGCGACGTCGTCGCTGGCCTTGACGACCCCGCTGACGGCGATGCCCTGCGCATTACAGCGCGCGACGACGTGGCGATAGTTGCTCGCAAGGTGCTTTAGGTTAATTGTCATAGTCGGGTACTTTGCCATAGCGACCTCCTAACCAAGTATTTTTATTTGTCATTAATATTATATATACTATTGTAGACGATTGTGCACGGCTTGTCAAAAAAATCGGCAAGTGAGTAGTCGGGTCATTTGGTGTCAGTCACCAATAACGTAGTTTTTGTTGACGTTTGGTGTCAGTCACCGATAACACAGTTTTTATTGACGTTTGGTGTCAGTCACCAATAACACATTTTTTATTGGCGTTTAGTGTCAGTCACCAATAACACAGAAAGGCTCTTATTTTTTAATGAATTTTAATATTTTACTGCCAAAACTATACACATTCGTGTATAGTTTTTTTCTTTCTTTTGTGATACAATTTTTGTAACAGCTGTGCAGCGCCCAAAAATCCCCAAATTTAGCCGTTTTTTGGGCAATGAAAAAAATGACGGCACAGCAGGTGAGCTGACAGCGCGCTAAAATGTTAATTTTTGTTAAAAGTATTGTTTTTGGCACGATTTTTGTTTGAAAAGGAGGAAACAATGAAACGACAAAGTAGTTTTAAGCAATTAATTAGCCTAATGCTGATGTTGGCGCTGGTCGTCGGACTGATGCCACTCGGCGCATTTAACAGTTATGCCGATTTGACAATTAATCATCACATTTTGGGCCCTGGGGTTGAAGCTAATTACATTTTAGCCGAGAATGCCATTGTCATTAGCGGTGCGGGTAATATTGACAGTTTTGAATGGGAAAAGCTGGCCCAGCTGGTAAACCCAAACTACTTTACTGGCACTGTTCGAGGTTGGGATAAAAATACGCCTGAAGATTTTAAGATAATTTTCCGCGGCACCGCCGATAATTCAATTTTACTATGTGGAAGTTCACCTTTTGGCGGTATGTTTGAAGGGTTTTCCAATGAAATTATCTTTGAAAAGACGGTCGATTTAGCGCCCATGGTCATTGAAACAAATTCTATGTTTGCCGATGCAACGTCTTTTGACCAACCGGTTAACTTCAACACGGATAATGTTCAGGAGATGAATTTTATGTTTTTTAACGCAGCGTCCTTTGACCAACCGGTTGACTTTAACACAGCTAATGTTGAGCATATGAATAGTATGTTTGCTGGCGCAGCGTCCTTTAATCAGGCAGTTAACTTTAATACAGCTAAAGTCACCGATATGAGAGGTATGTTTTCTGGCGCAACGTCCTTTAATCAGAAAGTTAACTTTACCGATACTTCAAAAGTTGCTTCTATGAGTCATATGTTTTCTAATGCAGCGTCCTTTAATCAGGCAGTTAACTTTGATACAGCTAAAGTCACCGATATGAGCTATATGTTTTTGGGCGCAGCGTCCTTTGACCAACCGGTTGGCTTTAACACAGCTAATGTTGAGTATATGAGCAATATGTTTTCTGGCGCAGCGGCCTTTAACCAGGAAGTTAACTTTAATACAGCTAAAGTCACCGATATGAGTGGTATGTTTGCCGGTGCAGCGTCCTTTAACAAACCGGTCATCTTTAGCGATACTTCAAGTGTCACCGATATGAGCGCTATGTTTGCTGATGCCGAAGCCTTTAATCAGGAAGTTAATTTTGATACAGCTAAAGTCACCATTATGAGCGCTATGTTTGCTGATGCCGAAGCCTTTAATCAGGAAGTTAACTTTAATACGGCCAATGTTACCGATATGAGCGGTATGTTTTCTGGCGCAACGGCCTTTAATCAGCCGGTTTACTTTAATGATACTTCAAGTGTTACCAATATGAGCGGTATGTTTTCTGGTGCAGCGTCCTTTAATCAGCCAGTTAACTTTAATGATACTTCAAGTGTTACCGATATGAGTGCTATGTTTATTGGTGCAGCGTCCTTTAATCAGCCAGTTAACTTTAATGATACTTCAAGTGTTACCGATATGAGTGCTATGTTTACTAACGCAGTGGCTTTTAATCAGCCGGTTAATTTTGATACAACCAAAGTCACCGATATGAATCGTATGTTTGCTAGCGCAAAGGCCTTTAATCAGGAAGTTAACTTTGATACGGCCAATGTCACAGATATGAGTTATATGTTTACTAACGCAGTGGCTTTTAATCAGCCGGTTAATTTTGATACAACCAAAGTCACCGATATGAATCATATGTTTGCTAGCGCAAAGGCCTTTAATCAGGCAGTCAATTTTGATACGGCCAAGGTTACCGATATGGGTTGGATGTTTGCTGACGCCACATCTTTTAAGCAGCCAGTAGATTTTGAAATTTCAAGCTTAAATATGATGCAAGAGATGTTTTTAGACGCGCCGGTTAGCACAGTACAGTTGCGCAATAGTGCATCGAAAACAGATATTGAAGCGTATGGCGCTTTTGCTCATTGTCGCCCGCAAAAGCTAATTTTTAGCGGTCTAAAAAACGCCCAAATTGACGGCTTTATCGCCGCCTACGAAGTCGAAAAGAACGGCACCGCGGCGGGCAGCGGCGGTGCTGCAACGTCGTATGAATTTGACGACAATGCCAGTTATGTCGTCGCGCTGGCCGATGTCAAAAGGGCACAGCTTTTTTCTGACACGACGCCGCTAAGTGTCGATTTAACAGAACTGTTAAGCGACAAGGCCGCTTTTAAGAAGGGCACATTGGGAACGGTTGGCGGTGATACGGCAATATTGGCTGATGCGCCGACCATTAGCGGCAGTGTACTTAACATACAATTTAGCGGCAGCGGTTCAGTCGGCGACAGCGTGACGCTGCCATTGACGCTGGAGAGCAATAACTATCAACCGGTAGCGCTGTTATTGGAAGTTGAACTGGCGCAGGGTATATTAACTGATGAAACGATTTATCAAACACATATAGCGGGTGCTACTGACAGCGTTAGCATCGCAGTGGCCGATTACCTGCCGTCTGGCGTCACCGCTTCTGCAATCACAAAGCATTCAATTGACAATGCAGCTGGCATTTTAGCGACCACTTCGGGTAGCGCAATTGAGGTGACGGGCGATGTGATTAGCTATCATTTAAGCGGCAGCGGTTCAGCTGGCGACAGCGCCACAGTGGTCGTCGATATTTCAGCCAATAACTACACGGATAAGCGTTTGACCCTACAGATTGATTTAATTGCGCCAGATGATAGTGGTTCGGGGGCTGGAACGGGCGATAGTGGTTCAGGTGATGATAGCTCGGATGATGGCGACTGGATAGTAGTTGATGAAGGCAGTGGCACTTCATCAGATAATAGTTCAACGAGCGACGCTTCGTCAAATAACAGTTCACCGGACGGCAGTACATCGGCTGCTAGCGTTCCAGCTGAACCGTTAAGTAAGCAATTTAGCGACGTTAAACTGGACGACTGGTTCTACGCTGCAGTTTACGACGTGGTCGCAAAGGGGCTTATCAAGGGCACTACAGATAATACCTTTAGCCCGCAGCGCAATACTTCGCGCGCCATGCTGGCAACGATACTGTATCGCTTGGCCGACCAGCCGGCAGTAACTGCTGACAGAGCCTTTAACGACGTCGCCGCCGGCAGTTGGTACGACGACGCTGTTAAATGGGCAGCAGCAAATGGCATTGTCAGCGGCTACCCCGATAATAGCTTTAAGCCAAATCGCGACTTAACGCGCGAACAGCTGGTCACTATGCTCTATCGCTACGCCAAGGCGCAGCAGCGCGATGTCAGCGGCAAGGCCGATTTAAGCAGCTATGCCGATAACGCGGCCATTTCAGCCTACGCCCGAGAAGCGATGCAGTGGGCAGTTGGCGCGGGCATTATCAACGGCGTCGGCGGCAATAGCTTGGCGCCACAGGGCAGTGCGACGCGCGCCCAGTTGGCGATGATGATCAGTCGATTTGTTGCAGAGTAGAAGTGGAAAGCACAAAGATTACAGCAAAAGCGCCCCGCGGGGTGCTTTTGTCATATGGCGATTGAAACGCGACTTGTGTCATCTCGACCGAAGCGGAGAGATCTCTGTCTATCTGCGATTGAAACGCGACTTGTGTCATCTCGACCGAAGCGGAGAGATCTCTGTCTATCTGCGATTGAAACGCGACTTGTGCTGAAATCGCTCTGCTTTACCGTTTCGCTAGGGCAACCTGCTAAAGGCAGAACGCCTACGCGAAAGATAAAGCGCCGCCGCGCACTGGCGTCGCTGACAATCGCCGCCCTTTGTCACCCCGCGCGTATTCAAGAAATCTGCCCGTCCTGTCATCCCGAGTCGGTTGCTTAGCCGGGTTGGCTGCTTACGCGAGCAGTAAATCTTTGATTTACGACCAGCGCTAGTAAATCGAAGATTTACGACCAGGCCATAGTCGAGGG
>PDWI01002970.1_pt1 | contig 29799 bp, 29 predicted proteins | sample 1430891 | NCBI WGS metagenome assembly PDWI01 (sample SAMN01162508, study PRJNA174530) | Oral metagenome, whole genome shotgun sequencing project. | biome: Marine environment; feature: Marine mammal; material: Swab sample of the gingival sulcus; isolation source: swab sample of gingival sulcus... | reverse complement strand
CGCGCGATTCACTGTCATAGCGACTCTGGAAGTGTCAGAGTCTTTTGACTTTGATGGGGCATTTTGGCAGTGGGTCAAAAAACAGTGTAACATAGATCGTGTTTTTCGGTTTGATGATTATCTGAGTGATTTGTTTGTTCAAAAGTTTTTGAAAAATGGAGCAATATTTTATTGGTTAAATACCGATTGCACTACTGGTATAGATAATTTATCCAATACATTTAGATTGCCGGGTAATTCATCTGAAACGGGTATTACATCTTTTTTCTTTTCTTTGAAATCAATCACTTTCAGCAAGTGATGAAAGACCGTTGTAGAGTAACTGCTTTGCGACGGTTTTTGATTTTTGTAAAAATGATGGATGGCATGAATTATTGGAGAAAAAATGATGTGCAACTTTTGATTTATCGCTTATCACTTACCACTTCATTTTGGATCCCCATCTCCGCGGGGATGACAAATTTGCGAAATGTAAGGTGAACTTAAAAAATGTGTCACTCCCGTGAAAACGGGAGTCCAGGTCTTTCAGTAAGATTTTTTGTACTATTCTCTGGATCTCCACATCCAGAGGGATGACATTTTTTGAGATGCGTGTCACTTTGATCAGAGTAGTTAACAGAGTGGAAGTGTGGTGATATGTGTGAAGTAATAAGTCAAAAGTTCTGGATTCCCGTTTTCACGGGAATGACAATGTGTAGGTGTAGTGCATACTTTTGTAGCCATGGTATTTTTTGTTTTTATCTCAGTATGAAAAACCCTGTATTTTACAGGGTTTTTTGTAGGGTGTTGACGGAATTATGTAAGGTGGTGTAAAATGTCATTAATATTCACAAAAGTGGTGAAAAGTGGTGAATTTGATTTGACAGAGTTTATGTTTATAGGTGAATACAGTCATTCAGTTGATATAAAAAAGCGATTAGCACTACCGTCAAAGTTTCGAAAGAAGCTCGGAAAGACGATTGTGGTAACGCGAGGATTGGATAAATGTCTGTTTATTTATCCAATGTGTGAATGGAAGGAATTGGCACATAAACTTGGCACTATGCCAATCGGTGAGGCGTCAACACGTTCATTTGTACGATTAATGCTTGCTGGGGCAGTTGATGTAAACACTGATGCGCAAGGGCGTGTACTTATTCCAGATTATTTGAAAGAATATGCAGGGTTAAAAAAGAATGTGATTGTTGCAGGACTGTTTAATCGATTGGAAGTGTGGGATGAAAAGAAATGGAATTTATACAAAGAAAATGCTGAAAAAAATACAGATAAAATAGCGGAAAATCTTGGAAAATTGGGGATTTATTAGAATGGTGGTAATAGTGTATAAATGTCAGTTATGGAGCAAACGAAACATGTGAGTGTGATGTTGGAAGAAGTTATTGAAATGTTGGATTTGAAACAGGGAATGATAGTTGTTGATGCGACGCTTGGCGGTGGGGGTTACACACAAGAAATTTATAAAAGAATTATGCCTGGCGGGACATTGATTGCATGTGATCAGGATAGTGATGCAATTAATCGATTTAAAGAACACTATCCAGAAATAGCAAAAGATATTCTGATAGTTCATTCAAATTATTCTCATATAAGAAAAGTTTTGAAAGAGCATAACATGAGGTATGTTGATCGAATTGTTGCTGATCTTGGTCTTTCGTCTGATCAGATTGAAGAGGGAGGCAGAGGATTTAGTTTCTCGGGTGACAATATAATTGATATGCGTATGGATCGCAGCAAGAGCTTGAGTGCAATCAATATTGTTAATGAGTTTTCGGAAAAAGAACTTGCAGATGTAATTTTTTTGTATGGAGATGAGCGGTTTTCGCGGCGTATAGCTAAAGCAATTTGTGATAAAAGACCGATTATTTCAACAAAAGAACTTGCAGATATTATTTCTAAGGCAATACCAATATCTGTGAGAAAAAAGATGAAAATGCATCCTGCAACAAAGACATTCCAAGCAATCCGTATAGCAGTAAATGATGAATACGAGCATTTGAAAACTTTTCTTACAGAGGGAATAGATGTTTTACAGAGTTCAGGGAGATTTGTTGTTGTTTCTTTTCATTCTGGTGAAGATCGCGTGGTAAAAAATATCTTTCGTACAAATGCGAGGGGATGTATTTGTGATGAAGGAGTACCAGTTTGTTGTTGTGAACATGAGCCAGTAGTTCAGTTTTTGACAAAAAAAGCGATTAAACCATCTGAAGAAGAAATTGCAAGAAATCCACGATCACGAAGTGCGCGTTTGCGTGGAGTGATAAAAAAGTAAAATAAAAAGATAAAAAGAAAAATTATATAACGTGTGAGGGGGGCGCGTTGGTTAGAACATAACCAGCATGCCAAATTTCAATGTTGCACGAAGACGATCATATTGTGTGTATCGTCGTGGTGCGCGACAATTAAATAGGAGGAAGCATGTCACAGCACAGGGTTTTGGATCTGTTGGTTTCTTTTTGTTTGTTTGTGTGATACTTACAGGTGTTTTGTATTTATTTAGCACAAATGACATTGCGATCAAAGGTGATGAAATATATGATATTGAACAAGAAATTAATAGACTTTCTCGCGAGAATGAACAGCTTGTGATTCAAGAAGCACAGTTACGATCACTGGAAAATGTTGAAAACACTGTGAAAAACGGTGGTATGGAGGAGGTTTCCGATCCGATATATGTAGATCGGGAAATGTATGTGGCGTTGGATTAGTAAGGGGTTTGTATGAAAAACAAAAGATACGCAACGACAAAAAACACTTCTCTGAGTGAAAAGATGCAATATTCACGTGCATCGATTGTTTTTGGTTTTTTCTTTCTTTTTTTTGTGATTATTATTACAAAATTGTATTTTGTACAGGTGTATTTGCATGAAAAATATGCCAACATGGCATTTAAACAGCAAACAGTAGAGAAGAGCATATCTTCTTCGCGAGGTGAAATATTTCTTAATGATAAAGATGATATTTACTCTCTTGGTGTGAATAAAGAATATTTTATTGCATATCTTTCTCCTCGAGATATTTTAAATGAAAATATTGAGAAGGTTGCAGGAGAAGTGTCTTCTGTTTTTGATATTTCACATGGAGATGTGATGCAAAAACTTGAAAAACGTCATGATGCATATGAGATTGTGAAGCGTAAATTGGAGCGAGAAGAAAAAGAACGTATTGAAAAAATGGAAATCGAGGGATTGTATTTTTTGCCGGAGTATTATCGTTTTTATCCTGGTGGCTCATTGGCGTCGCATGTTGTGGGTTTTGTGGGGTCTGATGGGGAAAAGTATGTCGGCAGATATGGTATTGAAGCATATTTGAATGATGAGCTACAGGGAAATGATGGGCGTGTGTTACAAAAGAGGGATGCGCGTGGTGGATGGCTTACAAATACGGAGCGTATTATATCTGACAAAAAAGATGGGGTGGATGTATATTTAACAATTGATTATACTGTGCAATACGAAGTAGAGGGTATTTTAGAAGAAGCAATCGAAAAGTTTGATGCTGATAGTGGTTCGATTATTGTCATGGAGCCAAAAACAGGAAAAATTCTTGCATTGGCAAATTATCCAACATTTGCGCCAAATCACTACAATGAAGTGGATGATATTTCAGTATTTCGCAATCATGCAATATCTGACGAATATGAGTCTGGTTCTGTATTTAAACCAATTACTATGGCTATAGGTTTAGATGATGAAAAAATTTCCCCTGATACAACGTATGTAGATACAGGGTCTGTAAAAGTGGCGGAGTATACGATCAAAAATTCTGAAAACAAAGTGTATGGATTGCAAACTATGACACAAGTTTTAGAAGAATCGATTAATACAGGTGTGATTTATGTTGAACGTCTTGTGGGAAATAAAAAGTTTAAAGAATATGTGGAACGATTTGGTTTTGGCGTACCAACAGGTATTGAATTACCAGCAGAGGCAAACGGAAATATTAGTAATCTTAAACATCTTAAACGTGATGTGGAGTTTTATACAGCATCATTTGGACAGGGAATTACCATGACTCCATTGCAACTTGTTTCAGCATATGGAGCGATGGCTAACGGTGGATTTTTGATGAAGCCTCAGATTATTGAAAAAAAAGTGTATGCAGATGGAACTGAAGAGGTTATTGAGCCATATCAAATACATCGTGTAATTAGTGAAACTGCATCAAAAAAGATTGGAGAAATGCTTAGAAGTGTTGTTGTAAAAGGGCATGGAAAACGTGCGGATGTGCCAGGATATTTGATTGGCGGTAAAACAGGAACAGCACAGGTTGCAAAAGTAGATGAAAAAGGATATGATGATTCGCAGACAATTGGAACGTTTGCAGGATATGGTCCGATTAATGATCCACGATTTGCGATTGTTGTGCGGATTGATAATCCAAAAGAAGTGATTTGGGCGGAATCAAGTGCGGCACCGACATTTGGAAAAGTAATGAAATATCTTTTAGATTTCTATAAAATTGCACCAACAGAAAAAATTACGGAAGAAAAATAGTTTTATGACAAACACATGGAAAAAAAATCTCTAAAAACACAGATAGTGGAAAAAGTTTTGCGATGGGCATCGATTACTGTTTTGTGGCGTCAAAATCCGATAATTATCGGTGTTACTGGATCTGTTGGTAAAACAACAACAAAAGATATGATTGCACATGTTCTCAAAAAACGTAAAACTATATGGGCTACACAAAAAAATTATAATAATGAGATTGGTGTGCCGCTTACAGTGCTTTGCATAGAAAAAAATATTAGTTCTCTTGGAGGATTACTTTATATTTGTGGGAAATGGTTTTGGGCAATGTGTACAGTAAATTATCCAGAAATATTGGTGGTAGAAATGGGCGTTGATCGGCCAGGTGATATGGATTATCTCACATCGATTGTGCAACCAGATATATCTGTTATTACAGCGGTGTCTCATGCGCATAGCGAGTTCTTTCCTTCTGTGATGGATATTGCAAATGAGAAGCAAAAGATTGTTACAAATATGAAAAAAACAGGCACAGCAATTATCAACGCTGATGATCGTTATGTGGAAAGTGTGAAAAAAAAGACTGATGTGAAGATCGTATCATATGGTACAAAGGATGGTGTAAATTTTTGTGCATCTGATATTGAGGTGTGTTTTCGCAAGCATGATTTAACAGGTCTTTCTTTTAAACTTAATTATAAAGGTAAGGTCATGCCTGTGCGACTTAAAAATGTTATTGCAGAGCATTTGATTTATGCAGCGCTTGCAGCACTTGCTGTTGCAGATAATTTGCAGGTAAATGTTGTGGAAGCTGCGAGAGATATTACAGATTTTATTTCTTCACCAGGTCGCATGCGACTTCTCGATGGTAAAAATGATGTTTTAATCATTGACGATACATACAATGCGTCACCAAAAGCGATGGACGCTGCGATTAAGACGCTACAGAGCGCATCAGCATTTCGCAAGATTGCTGTTTTAGGAGATATGTTGGAACTTGGAGAGATTTCAAAGAATGCGCATGAGAAAGTTGCTAATCAGCTAGCAAAGACTGATGTGCATATAGTGTTTTTTGTTGGTAGAGAAATGGAACATGCTTATAAAAAATTAAAAAAGAACAAGTCAATTGAGACATATCATTTTACATCAGCTTCTGACGCAGTTGATGTAGTAATGAAAAAACTTGTTCAAGGAGATGTGGTGTTGTGCAAAGGATCTCGTGGTATGAAAATGGAGCAGATTGTTAAAGAAATTGCCATAGATCATTCACAAACTTTATAACATTTGATTTTTTATGTATATATGCTATAATCTTTCCTGTGTCTTTTGGACATTTTTGATTTTTAAAGACATGAGGTTTACAGTTGGCCCTATCGTCTAGCGGCTAGGACGCATCCCTCTCACGGATGAAACCGGGGTTCGATTCCCCGTAGGGTCACAATTATAAAAACCACTCAAACGAGTGGTTTTTATTTTATTGATATTATCTTTTTTTCAAAAAGAGTGAAACAAGAAAGAGGATGGTTTGTAAAAGAATGATTACTGGTGCTGTTGGTAGATTGATGAAATATGCAAGGAATAATCCAGATATAGCTGTTATGATGTTTAATATAATTGATACAAAAATAATCTGGTGAAGTTTTTTGAGGTAACGGATAGCAATCGCTGGTGAAATTGTGAGTATAGCTAGTGTGAGGACAACACCCATTGTTTTGATAAGTACAACAATTGCAAGTGCAACAAGCAGGAGGAAAAAGAAAAACACTGCTGATGTGGATACGCCTCGAAGTTGTGCAAATTCTTCATTGAAAAGTGTGGCGATAAGAGTTTTGTAGATAATTATCACACTTGTCACAATAAAAGTTGTTACACCGATTATGATGTAGAGATCGTTTGCACTGTTGAGAAGCACGTTTCCAAAGAGAAAACTAAAGAGATTGGTGGCATAGCCAGTGGTGATAAATACAAATATAAGTCCAATTGCCATACCACCAGCCCAAAATATTGTAAGCATACTATCGAGATAATTTTTGTGCTTCTGAGATATATGACTGATCATGCCAGCACCAAGAATACTAAAACAAAGTGCGCCAAAAATAGGAGAAAATCCAAAGTAATGTGCGATGCCAAGTCCTCCAAAGGCGCCATGAGAGATGCTTCCGCTGATCATGGAGATACGTTTTGCTACAATGAATGGCCCGATAGTCCCTGCAACAATTGATGCAGTTAATAGAATGATTAGTGCCCTTTGAAAAAATAGATAATCGAGAATTTCAAACATGTTATATTTTTGATAACTTATTTAGATCATCAATATGTGTCTTCAATGTTTTTTGTTTACAATGGTCAATGCACGCAATTTTATTTGCGTACTTTGATAGTATTTCAATATTATGATCAACAACGATAATTGTGATGTTTTCATTTAGATCTTTTAGTAAGTCATAGAAATCTGTTTGAGAATGTATATCAAGATTTGTCAAAGGTTCGTCTAATATTAGTAGTTCTGGTTCGCTTGCAAGAGCACGTGCTAAAAACGTGCGTTGTTTTTGTCCACCAGACACTTCTCCCAATGATTTGTCACGTAATTTCCAGATGTTCATTTTTTCCATAACTTCTTTGATTTTTTTGTGATCCTTAGTTGAAAAATTGTTGATGAATTTTGCATGTAGTCTACCCATCTGTACAACTTCATAGAGTGTAATTGGGAAAGTAAAATCAATATCTTCAAATTGTGATAAATAACTAAGACGATCTTTTGTTACAGAAATATTTTTACCCCATAAAAAAATCTCTCCATTCTGTGGTGTGTAAATTCCAAGTATTAATTTGAGTAATGTTGATTTTCCACTTCCGTTAGAGCCAGTGATACCAACAAAATCATTTTTTTCAACTGTGAGATTGACATTTTCTAAAATAGGATTTTTTTGTGTTGGGTATTTGAATGTGATGTTTTTGACATTTACAATTGTCATTGAATGTTTTGTTGAATTATTTGTGAAATTATGCGCATATTCTCAATATAATTTTCAGCAAGAGGGTTAATTTGTACAACAGGAACACCCAGAGCATTAGCGATGTTATGCGCAGCAGTTTTGCTAAATTGTGATTGTGTAAATATTACATTCATATTTTTGTCACGTGCATCATCTATTATAGCAGATATTTGTTCTGCTGTGGGATTATTTCCGTTATGCTCGATCGCAACTTGGGTTAAACCGTGTTCATCTGCAAAATATCCCCACGCAGGATGAAATACAAGAAGATTTTTTCCTGTGATATTTGCAAGGTTTTGTGAGATTTCAGTTTTTAAAATTTCAAGTTCATTTTTATACATCATTGCATTTTCTATATAAAATGATGCATTTTTTGGATCAAGAATTGCAAGTTGTTCAGCAATTGAGTTGGCATGGATTATCATATTATCAATCGAGAGCCAGAGGTGCGGATCGATGGAATTATCGTTATGATTATGATGGTTGTCACTGTGTTTTTCTGTAGCAGTAGATTCACTAAAGTAACGTAGATGTGTTTTTTCTGAAATTTCTATAACTTTGAGATGAGGGTTTGTGCTTGTAATTTTCTCGATATGCGCTTTTTCAAATGGGATGTATCCAATGCGAAAATAAATATCACTTTTTTCGATTGACATAAGATCCTGTGCTGTAAGTGAATATGTCGCAGGACTTTCGCCTGGATGTACGAGTTCTGTAACTGATACACGATCTCCTCCAATTTTTTTTACCAATTCCTTTTGTGGCAAAATACTTACAAGAACTTTGATTTTTTCTTCTGATTTCTCGTCAGATTTTTCTAGCTTTGTTTCCGGAGCAGTTGCTTCTTTTGGTCGTGTTGCTACAAACACAATTGTGTACAAGGCGATTAGTATAACGATGCCTATTGTAAGGTAATGTTTTTGCATAGTTTTTTATTAGATTATGATTACAAATGAATGGTATATAAGTTGATTTGAGCATTGTTATTTTTGACATTTTTGACATAGCACAAAAAAATCCATGCGATGTGAATATACAATATATTTTTCAGATATTTTTTTCTCAATTGCAAGTACCTCTGTAATGAGACTTGTAGGAACATCAATGCAAAATATCGTTTTGCATTTTTGGCAAATGATGTGATGGTGATGCTTGGAATCTTTTAGTTCATAGGCGATTTGTCCATCGTCAAGAATAATCTCAACGACCATTTCTTTTTTTGATAGTCGTTGTAGTGTACGGTAAATTACAGATTTATCGATTTCTGGATGAAGAGATTGCAATGCAACGGCGGTACACGGTTTTTTCTTGAGTGATTTTTGGATTTTTACAAGGTTTTGTGTTTTGCGCATAAATTCATATTAATACAACTCAGTTGCATTTGTCAAAAACAAAATAAAACAGCACATATTTTATGTGCTGTTTTATATTAACATGCATTGTAATTTATTTTTTCTTTGCTTTTGCAATCGCGACGATTGATGCACCAATTGCTGCACCGATACCAGCAGAAATTGCTGCCGCTTTTTTTGGATTTTTCTTTGCGTAAGTCATTGCTTTTTTCTCTGCTGCTGCGAGTTCTTTTTTCATTTTAGCAAACTCTTTTCTTGCAGCTTCTTTTGCTTTTTTTGCTTCCATTTCTGCCTTTTTTTGCAAATCTTTCGCTTTTTTCTCCGCTGCTTTTTTTACTGCTTCTGCCTTTTTTTGTGCAGGAGTCTTTTTTCGACATGTTTTTTTTGTTGCCATATTTTTTTATTTATTTAAATGATGTTTTTAGTATATCACATTTTTAAAATTGCATAAAACTCTGAACATATTATAATGAGTATATATGAACTTTTATCACGTTATAAAAAAGGAGGCTGGTACTATTTTGATTGCAATGATTGCCATTGCAACAGTTCTTTTTTTTATTTCTGCTTTTATGACATCAAAGTATCATGCTGAAATCAAGGTTTTGATTGTACAAAAAAATTATGTGATTGAAGAAGATTTTTATAATTCAAACAGGATGTCAAATTATGTCGGAAAGGTTTTTTCCCGTGTTATATATACAGATGCTTTTTTGAATCAGGTTTTACAGTCGCCACTAAATATACGAAAAACATTTAGTATGGATTCTCGTGAGAGAAAAAAAGAGTGGGGTGAGATGGTGTCTGTCGATCGGTTGGGGGATGTGGGTATTGTGCGCGTCTCGGTTTTTGATGTTGAGGAGGATGTAGCTGTAAATACTGCAAAGGCAATTGCATGGGCAATGAGCAAAAAAAAGAATGAATATTTCAGTGATGCGGAAAATCTTGATATTCGTATTATTGATGAGCCAATTGTGCATGATATAAAAACACGTCCAAATATTTATGTAAATACGATATTCGGATTACTCATCGGACTTGTCGGATCGATTGGATATATATTCTTTTTGAAAGACAAATAAGTTAAAGAGGTTTTATGAAGGAAGAGACTGTACAAAACAAGGCATTATCGATTATGACACAAAGAGCAAGTGGATACTTTTTATTATCTGGTTTGTTTTTTGTTACAATAGCGCAGTTGTTTATGCATAATTCTTTGTATATAGCTGTTGCAGAGATTGTGCTTTTGGTTTTTTCTGTGATTTTTTTGTATCGACTTGAGTGGGGCGTTCTTCTATTTATTTTTTTGCGACCATCGATCGATCGTCAAGCCGAATATCTTTCTGTAGGAATTACGGATAATTTTTCATTAAATATTGCTGCGATATTTGGTGTTTTGATTGTGGTGTTTTCTGCATTATATGCAGTAAAGTATTACAGAGAAATGAAGCAGATTTCACTAAAATATCAGTGGATAGCGTTTCTTTTGATATTTTTTGGTGGTATTTTTTATTCGATTGATTCGATGCAGAGCTTTTATGAGTTCATTCGGATGACAAGTGTTTTTGCGATTTTTTCTTTGATTTTTCTGATTGTTCACAATGGCGTGTCATATAAAAAGATTTTATATGTCATTTTAGCATCTGCAGTTATCCCATTTTTGGTAGCTACATACCAAATCATTTTTGGTACAGGTTTGGGTACGACGCCTGGTGTAGCAAGTCGTGTTTTTGGGACATTTTCGCATCCATCGCCATTTGCATTGTATACACTTACCATTGCTGCGATTAGCTTTTTCTTGATCGTGACTGAGGAGAAAAAAATCTGGGCATATAGTGCATTTGTTCCTTCTGTGATCATCTTAATTTCTACATTTACACGAGGGTCTTGGATTGCTTTGGTATTATTTGTTTCTTTTGTTGGTCTTATAAAAGCACCACGCTTTTTGTTTATTGGAGCTGTTTGTGCGATTATTCTTTTTTTTGGTAGTACGACAATACATGATCGTATTGAAGACATATATAACCCGCCATCAGACAGTTCGATTCGCTGGCGTTTTGGACAATGGGAAAATATGTATGATGTTGCTTTGGATAAGCCAGTATTAGGGTATGGTACAGGGACAGAGGCAATAGTGCATTATTATAAATTTGGTTTTGATGCAGGAAATCCCTATACGCATAACGATTTTCTCAAAGTTTTTGTGGAAAATGGTATTGTAGGGTTTGGTGCGTATATTTTACTTGTGATAAGCACGATTATTGTGTTATTTATCAAATATTATCAATTGCCAAAATCTCAATTAAAAGATTTGTGTCTTGTTGTATTGGCAATTTTTTCTGTCTTCATGCTTGTATCAGTTGGAGATAATGTATTGCGTTCTACTGCAACGCAGTGGTCACTGTGGTCGATGATTGCAATATGTCTGAGTGCACAGGTAGCAAGAGGGAAGGGAACTTTGACCATAAAACGGACTCAATAAATACTTTTTTCCAAAGAAAAACAGGCATGTTTCGTATGAAACAATGCCTGTTTGGCGTTATACCGCCAATTTTTTAGATAAAGGGAGCCTCCGCTGGAGACTCGTCCATATAGACGGTCCCATCACGGAGGAGAACAACCTGATAGCAGCTGTCTCCCTCATTCCCTGGCCGGCCTCTTTTCAAGGCAACTACTTTTTGCAAATAGCTCTTGATGCGGTGTTGATGCGCATCAAGCAAGGAAATTGGGTCTTGCCCTGTGACGTTTCTGAGAATGATGGTTGGACCCCAGCCAGTGCCATATGTCCAGCCAGTCAATCCATTCTTGTGGTACTCCACTTTGAAAGTAACCACATTTTCAGGATACTGCTGGTTTCCAGTGTTGGAAACCAGGCGAATACCATGGTAGGGACGGAGCGTTTGGTACCTGCCAGTCAATCTCTTCTTGTGGCAGTTACCTGCAGCTTGGCAGGTTTTTACCACTTCGGTGCCAGCAAGAGGTGTGACAACGATCCCTAAACTCCTTAAGAGTTTTTTCTGATCGTCGCAGAGATTTTTGCTCTGCACCGCCTTGTTGGAGACTGGTACCCAAATTCCTTCTGACGCAGGAGCACCAGATTTGACAACCTGCACACCTGGCCAAGGCTTGTTTTGTAAACGCCCCATCACCTCATTTGAGGTGCAGAGCTTCTGTACATGATGGCCGTCTTGCATCAAGAATCTTGATACAAGTTCAACCCTTTTTTGGGTTCCACGTACAACAAACTCGCCGGCAAAGGTTTTTGTAGATACTGCTACCATTATCAACATAAACACAACTGTTACTGCCTTTTTCATTTCGAATCTCCTTTGATCCTTTGATTTTATATTGTATTGTTAAACGTCGTTTTTACACGACTTTGTAGTGTAGCATGAATTTGAAATTTTGTCAATACCCTCGTGCTGTAACTACTCACCGCCTCAAAACAATGCTATAATACAGACAAAAAGAACAAAGAAAAAACCCAAAAAAGATAAAACAAAGAAAATGCCCTGTAGGCAGTTAACACAATTGGACGACTTGAAGGTATTGACAATATATTTATTTTGTGATAGAATACTTAATTCTGAACAAAATATTATAGTTTATTATGAAAATTGCATTTATTGGACAAAAGGGTATTACGACAATCGCTGGTGGCGTGGAGCGCCGTGTCAGCGAAGTGTCGAGTCGCATGGCTAAAAAAGGGCATGATGTTTTTGTATATACACGTACAAAAAGTGACCCTAAAAAAATCAATGGTGTAAACATGGTATATTTACCGACGATTGCTGTAAAAAGTCTTGAGGCGATTGTGCATACATTTCTTGCAAGTGTGCATGCGATATTTCAATCATATGATGTTGTGCATTATCAAGCACCTGGACCGTCTTCGTTGTGTTGGATTATTCGGATATTTCGTCCAGATATTACGCTTGTGGCGACATTTAACTCGCAAGATGCAAAACACAAAAAATGGGGTGTTTTTGCACAGACATATCTCAAGTTTGGTGAGCGTATCATCAGCACAGTGCCAAATAAAACGATTGTTGTAAGTGAAATCCTTCGGGATATGGTAAAGGAAGAATATGGCAAAAATGCTGTTGTTGTGCGTAATGGTGCACATGTGATTAAAAGTGAAAAAACTGACTTTATCGAAAAACACAATCTTGAAAAAAACAAATATTTCTTTACAGCAAGCCGTCTTGTACGACATAAAGGAATTCATTATTTAATATCTGCTTTTAGAGATGCTAAATCAGAAGGAAAAATTCCCCAAGACATGAAAATGGTTGTTGTAGGTGGTGGAGCATATACAGATGATTATGTTGCACAAGTACAAGAGATGGCACATGGTCGTGATGATATCGTTCTTTTGGGACATGAAAGTGACCGTGAGATTATTGCACAGTTATTTACACATGCATTTGCGTATGTGCAGCCATCAGAGGCAGAAGGACTTTCAAACGCACTTCTTGAGGCGTTGGGGCATGGTCTTCCAGTAATTGCAAGTGATATTCCAGAAAATATTGCACCAATTGGAGAGAATGGTTTAGTTTTTCAAAATAGTAATGTCAATGATCTTAAAGAAAAATTGATATTTGCAGTGGAAAATGAAGAAGAAGTGACAAATATGGGTAAAATTGCAAAAAAACAAACAGAAAAAAACTATAGTTGGCAGAAAAATGCCGAGATGACGCTAGAGCTTTACAGAGAAATCGCACAAACTAAAAGTTAAAAAATGATGATGTGATGTGTCGTTTTTGTGATTGTTATTGGAGAAATTGTAAAAAACTAAAATAAATTCTGTACAAAAAATATCAGTTTACCCTGATATTTTTTTGTGGAAAAAATTTATTGAAGATGATACACTTTCTATAAGGTACATGATAATAAAGATATGTTTTATGAAAGTCCTTCAAATACATAAATTTCACACAAAAGAACGTGGTGGTGGTAGCGTGACATCCTATTTTGAAACAGCAAAATATCTAAAAGAGCAGGGGCATGAAGTGATCTTTTTTTCTATGACTGATCCAACAAATGAAAAGACAAAATATGAAAAATATTTTGCACAAGGGTTTGATTTGTCGGAAAATATGAGCATGTGGAAGAAAATACGATTGTTGCCAAAGACGATTTATAATCGCGAAGCAATGAAAAAGATGGAGAAATTACTCATTGCACAAAAACCTGATATTGCACATGCACACAATATAGAGCATTATCTTACACCAGCAATCTATAAGGTGCTAAAAAAACATCATATTCCAATTGTGATGACGTTGCACAACTATAGTGTTATTTGTCCAAATTATAAGTTGTTTGTTCGTGGAAAGATTTGTGAGCAGTGCAAGAAAACACGATATTACAAATGTTTTACAAATACGTGCTTGAAAGGTTCGCGTGCGATGAGTTTTGTGGGAATGTGTGATGCATATTTTAACAAGATCTTCAAAACATATGAGTGTGTAGATCTTTTTTTGGCACCAAGCCATTTTCTTAAAGAAAAATGTGTGGAATTTGGTATGGATCCGCAAAAGATTGAAGTTGTGAGAAATAATTATACGCCGATAAATATCTCTACTCATGAAGATTTGAATGAAGATGGTGAGTATTTTCTCTACTTTGGACGTATTTCAGATGAAAAAGGAATTGATCAGCTGATAAATGCTGTAAAAAAACTTTATGATACTGGTAAATTGAAAGAAAAAAAATTATATATTGTTGGAAAGGGTCCAGAAGAAAGCACATTGCGTGCACAAGTCGAGAGATTGCAATTGGAAGATGTTGTGCAATTTTTGGGATTTAAAAAAGGTGATGCACTGACACAAATAATAGAAAAATCACTTTTTGTTGTTTTGCCATCTATTTGGTACGAAAATGCACCATTTGCCGTTTTAGAAGCACAATCACTTCAAAAGCCAGTGATTGTATCAGATCTTGGCGGATCGAGAGAATTGATTGATGAAGGTCGGAGTGGTCTCGTATACAAATCAAACGATGTTGAAGATTTAGCAAATAAAATGACAAAATTACTTGATAAAACCGTGCAAAAAAGGCAAGAAATGGGTATTTATGGTAAACAAAAATCAGAAGAATTAATTGCTGATTCTGAAAAAATTATAAAAATATATCAAAAATTAGTAAAAAAATAGAATTTGTGGCACAGTGTATTATAAAAAAACGCCATAAAATGGCGTTTTTTGACATGTATGCTATATATGGATGTTGACAAAATTGCAATAATGTGATATTATTATCTGTTATTCGTAATAGATGATTTATTTAATATAATGTGTTTATGGAGAAAATAACTTTACAAGATATTAAAGATCGATGGCATGTGGTTTTTGGTTCAGTTATAATTGTTGCTATTCTTTCTTTTATAGGATCAGTTTTTTTACCTGTGAAATATCAAAGTAGTGTATCAATGATTATTATTCAGAAACAGTCTGCAGAGAAAGTTGATGCATTTAGTGCAAGTAAGTCTGCGGAGTTTCTTAGTAACGTTTTTACAAAAGTTGTGTATACAACATCATTTTTTAATTCTGTACAAGAAGCACCGTTTGATGTAAGACGTGATTTTTCACATGATCCTGAAAAACGAGAAAAAGAATGGGAAAAAATGATTGATGTGAAAAAAGTCAATAATACAAGTATCATAAATATTGACGTTGTAGATCATTCACGGACAACCGCAGAAGAAACTGCAAAGGCAATTGCATACATTTTTATAAAAAATGGCGAGGAGTATCATGGTGGTGGTGATCGTGTGGAAATTAGATTGATTGATGGTCCAAATACACCAATTCGTCCAATTTCAACACATTTGATTATTAATACGATTATTGGTGCACTTGTTGGACTTCTAGGCTCAGTAGCATTTGTTTGGGTGTATGTACAGAAAGAAAATGAAGTGTATGTAGAAAATACAGTAGCAGAAGAACATGAAGAAAATGTTGCAGAAGAAATTGAAGGGGAATTGGATGGTGTTGTTGTTCAGGAGCATTTTCAAAACTCAGCACAAGGAATGGTACAATTTGATGAAGAAATGAATGCTTTGCATGATCGTATCAAAATTTTTAACGAAGCTGTTTAATAAGAATTAAAATGAAAAAACCATCATATTTGCATGATGGTTTTTTTGTATATAAAATAAAAAGAATGGAACAGAAAAAATAAAATTTTTAATGATTTTGAGCTTTGCAAGAGGTCTCTAATGAATTGGAGTGATTGAAGGTTTTTTTGTAATTTTTTGAAAGTGAATTATGTATAAAGATGTATTAAAAAAAATCTTTAACAAAATACATAGAATATTTTTTGGTCGTGATGCAGGACAAAATATGCATATATTTGCAAAAAATGTTCTGGTTACTTTTTTTGGCGGAATTAGTGCATTTGGAGTACTCTTTTTTGTAAATGTATTTGCGGCACGCATGCTTGGTCCAGAAGAATATGGAAAATATTCTGTTTTTCTGTCCATTGCACAACTTCTCTCGCTTCTTTTTGTGCTAGAACTTGATGTTTCAGCGTTGTTTTTTCTTTCAAAAAAGAATATTGAAGAAAAAAGAGTGATTACAGCATCTATCATGAATATATTCATGATTAGTATAATTGTTTTTTCATTACTTGCTTTGAGCATTTTTTATTTTATTGATGTGAAAGACGTTTCCTTTTTAGCATTTATTGGTGTACTTTCTCTTGGTTTTGTCTTTGCTTTTGAACGTATGATGGATGCATTTTTACGATCAGATGGAAAATATCACATACAATCATTTTTACGTTTTTTGGATGCTGTTTTGGTGGCATGTGCTCTATGTGTGTTCTTTTTTGTTTTTAAAAATGCAACGTTCTATAGTTATGTGGGCAGTGTCATTTTTGGCAGTTTTTTCTTTGGTATTTTTGGGTTATTTTTTGTACGAAGTATTTTGTCGCGATGTATATGGAATACTAAAAAGATCAGTGAAATATTTCGACATAACTCTTATGGATTGGTCAATGCAATGATCAATGGTGTTATAAAAAATACAGATAAGATTTTAATTGCGTCAATTTTAGGTCTTGGTATGTCTGGTATTTATGCAGCATATTTCACTTCTTCGATTATCGTTGGGGAGAGAATTGTGCAACTTTTTGTCAATGTCTTTTTTCCAACAATGCGTGACAATACGAAAAATATTTCTAGAATTTACGCAAAAATTAATGCAGTGTTTATTAAGTTGTTTGTGTTTTTGTTTATTTGTGCAAGTTTTGGAGTGTTTTTAATGGTTTCTCTTTATGGTAAGGAATATACGATTGTGTGGATGTGGATTGTTTTAGGTGGTTTGTATATTGTTGTGCATTTTTTTGCTTCACTCTATGGTTGGATGCTTTCAAGTATTTCAACAAAAGGATACAAATATTATAATGTTGCATTTCTTTATGGAGCTGTCGCATATGGATCTGTGCTTGTAGTGTCTCTCGTGTTGGATGTGTTTTCGGTTACATCATTTTTTATTGCTCTTATATGTTATCGTGCAGTTTCTGGAACTTTCTCATTTTTTACAGTGCGGAACCTTATTTGAGAATGAGATATTAGTAGATATTTTAGGATATTTATGCATTGTTTTTATTGTTGCACAAATTTAAAAAATATATGTAATTTATCATGTTTACTTTTTAAGAGATTTGTCTTTTTTTTGATTAATGTGATATAATTTCTTCAAGTTAAACAATAAGGATAAAATGTTTTATGAAAAAATACAAAAAGAGAAAGGGCTTTACGCTTATCGAATTGTTGATGGTGATTGCAATTGTCGGAATTCTCTCAGCGATCATACTAGTTGCACTTAATAGTTCTCGTGAGAGAGCTTCAGTCGCAAAATACACAAGTTATGCGACACAATTACATCGATTAACAGCAGATGCTGTTGCGGCAGGGTATCTTGATGCTGGAGTGCTTGATGAAAATTTTAGAAGTGGAGTGGCATATTGTTTTGGAGAAGATAGGTGTTGGATAGGTCAAGATAACTCAGATGAATTGGATGAGGCTTTGACAAAATTAGCTGATTATCCGACAGGATATGAGCAAAGTGATGTACACAGTCCATACAATCCAAATTATGGTGTGACAATTGGTATGAAAAGCGACAATACTGCCATGCGTATACAAATGTATCTATTGAGTAATGATGCAAGTTTTTTGCAAAAAACGTGTGATGAAATGAAGTGGGATGTATGTGCAGGCACGTCATGTTGTATAGATGTGCCATTAAATACGCGTATGCGTAGAGATGGGGAGTCAACACCTTCTGCTGCAGGGGAGGGACTGTAACATCTAATGTTTTATGATATTTTTTTGCGGAGTTAATAATATAAAAAATAATGTGAAAATTTATGATTGAAAAAATTCGAGGATTAATAGAAGATAATACAAATCTTGATGTTACACGTAATCAAGTGATTCTCGCACTGTGTGTTATTGGTGGTATAATATTGCTTGTTGTTTCATTTCTTTTTGCATCAAGCACAGGTCCACAGGCAGATGATCCTACAGTAAAACCTGCTCCAGTTGATTATTCTTCAGGTGATTATACGCAGGAATAAATAAAAGAAATAAAATTGTGTATGCAAATATAAACTCCACTGTTAGTAGTGGAGTTTTTTGTACTTTTTTGTGACATTGTTATTATGATTGTTTTTCCAATTTGATGCGAATATCCTCTTCTTGGAGTGCGGTAATAATTTCTGTGATATTGCCATTTAAAATGCTCTCTATACCACTCCAATTTTTTTTGATTCGGTGATCTGTTATGCGGTCTTGTGGAAAGTTGTATGTGCGGATTTTTTCACTTCGATCTCCGGTACCCACTTGTGATCGTCTTGTATCACCGATTTTTTTGGCGTGTTTTTCTTCTTCGAGTTGCAGGAGTCGTGAACGGAGAACTTTCATTGCTTTTGTTTTATTTTTGTGTTGAGATTTTTCGTCCTGACAAGAAACAACAGTGTTTGTCGGAAGATGTGTGATACGTACAGCACTCATGGTTGTGTTTACACTCTGGCCGCCTGGACCTGAAGAGGCAAATGTGTCAATACGGAGATCTTTTTGATCGATATCAATTTCTACTTCTTCAGCTTCTGGAAGTACAGCAACTGTAGCAGTTGAAGTGTGGATACGACCCTGCTTTTCTGTTTCAGGAACGCGTTGAACGCGGTGTACACCTGATTCGTATTTCATGTGCTTGTAGACAGGTTCTGTATCAGCGGGAGCAGTAATATCAAATATAATTTCTTTGTAACCGCCAATTGCTGTGGTATTGCTATGCATAATTGATACTATCCAGCGTTTTTCTTCTGCAAAACGGGAATACATACGAAAGAGATCTGCAGCAAAAAGACCTGATTCATCACCACCAGCACCAGCACGGATTTCCACGATGACGTTTTTTGTGTCATTTGGATCTTTTGGGAGCAGGAGAATCTCAAGTTCTTTTTCGAGGTATTCTTTATTTTGTGCAAGTTCTACATTTTCCATGACAGCCATTTGTTTGAGTTCCTCATCATTTTCAGTATTGATCATTTCGGCATTGCCCTGCATGTTTTCGATGGTTTTCTCATATGCTTCAATTTTTGTGATGACCTCGTTCATCTCTGACTGTTTTTTACTTAATTCAATCATTTTTTGTGGATCTTGAGCAATATTTGGATCATTGAGTTTTGTAGAGATTTCTTCGTATTCTTTTTTGACCTTGTTGATAATATCTTGCATAAGGACTAATTTTCAACTAGCTGCATCAGCAGGCAAGTTTACAAATTTATTAAAATAATTCTTATAAGTATCATGATACGGGATAAAATATAGAGCGTCAAAAGAAAAACGCCACTAATTGTTAAAGAATTGGGGCGTTTTAAAATTCTTTTTATGCTTGTATCTTTTCTGCTTGCTTTTTCGCACGCTCTTGTTTTTTTGTGCTTTTATCTTTTACGCTTTTACGAGATTTTTGTGCTTTTTGTGCTTTAGCAGCAAGATTTTTGAAGCGTTCTACACGTCCTGTTGAATCAACAATCTTCTTTTTTCCTGTGTATGCTGGGTGGCATTGTGAACATGTTTCAATGGACATGCTATCTTTTGTTGCACCAGTTTTAAACGTTGCACCACATGAACATGTTATAGTTGTTTCAACGTAATCTGGATGAATATCTTTTTTCATAGTATTCGGTAGTTTAAAAAATCAATACTCCAAGAATCCTAACATGTTTTATGAGAATTGACAAGGGTTTTGTATTGGTGTAGTATATAGGTCATTAATTAATCAAGCACTTGCTTGGCATGATCCATTCCTGTTAGCAGGATGTTTTTGTGTCTCTGCTGATAAGGATCATCATTTAGAGAGTACGTGTGTAATTTATAAGGATAAAAGTATGAGTAATACAACAACTGATAAAAAAATATCAGAAGATGTTGCCAAAAAGGCACAAAAGAAGCGAAAGAACACGTTTGAGGTGTATGACTATGACAGTCTAGAACTTTCAATGGCATCACTCCTTAAAGCTGGTGTACATTTTGGTCATCAAAAATCACGGAGAAATCCTAAGATGGATGATTATATTTATATAACACGAAATAATATTAATATTATTGATCTTGCAAAAACCGTTGAACTCACAAAGGAAGCATTGGATTTTCTTACATCAGTGAAAAAAAGTGGAAAACAAATTCTTTTTGTGGGGACAAAAAAACAGGCACGAGATCTTATTATCGATATTGCAGAATACACGGGAAATCCATTTGTGGTTGAGAGATGGCTTGGTGGGACATTTACGAACTTTGGAAATATCCGACGTCGTGTGCGATATATGATACGTCTTCGAGATCAAATTGCAAAAGGGGAACTCAAAAAATATACAAAGTTTGAGCAGATGAAAAAAGTGGAAGAAGCAGAAAAACTTGATCGCCGCATGGGAGGTATTGCTGAGATGCGAGAAATGCCAGGAGCAATTTTTGTCACGGATGTTATTGCGGATAATCTAGCGATTCGTGAAGCGCAAAAAATGAATGTTCCAGTAGTTGCTCTTGTTGATACGAATGTTGATCCTGAGGGAGTAACATATCCAATACCAGCAAATGATGATGCAGTATCTTCACTTGCAATTATGCTGGCACATGTGTGCAAAGCGTTACGATAAAAATTCAAATTATATATTATAAAATATAAATTATGAGTGCATTAGAACAAATTAAAAAATTACGAGAACAGACAGGTGCAGGAATTGTCGAAGTAAAAAAGGCGTTGGATGAGGCAGGTGGTGATGAGGAAAAGGCAATTGAAATTCTTAGAAAAAATGGTGCAAATAAAGCATTAAAAAAAGCAGATCGTGATGCAAGTGAGGGAATTATCGGAACATATGTACATTCAAATCAAAAGATTGGCGCAATGGTCAAGGTGTTGTGTGAAACTGATTTTGTTGCAATGAATGAAGATTTTCAAGCGTTTGCAACAGATATTGCAATGCATATTACAGCAGCTCAGCCACAATGCCTTCGTCCAGAAGATGTGGATGCAGAGCTCGTTGCAAAAGAGCGTGAAATTTGGGAAGAACAGCTGAAAAATGAAGGGAAGCCAGCTGAGATAATGGACAAAATCATGGAAGGAAAAGAAGCAAAATTTCGTTCAGAGATTGCACTTCTTTCACAACCATTTGTAAAAGATCCAGAAAAGACAGTGGAAGACTTGCTCAATGAGGCAATTGGAAAGATAGGAGAAAAGATTGAAATTGGAGAATTTGCACGATTTTCTTTCTAAATGTATTATTTAGGTGTGGATAATATATTAATATTGAATAGATAATTACTGACATGTTTCATTTAATCGTACCACCAATTATAGTTGTTTTTGCAGTGGCGGTTTTGGTTATATTTCTTGCGAAGAATATATCATCAGATGCTGATGGTGGTAGTTTTGCTTTGAGAAGGGACAAGAAACGACCAAAAACGTCTAAGTTAAACCTTCAATTGAATTTTTCGGAAAAAAAGAAAGAAAGTGTTTTGCGAGTGGGGAAGGCGATAAAAAATAGAAAAAAAGTAAAAAAGGAAGATTTGGTTATGCCAGATAAAGAATCTGTTTTTGAGTCTTTGAAGGAAAAAGGTGCATTAAAGGGAATTGCCAAGAAAAAAAATACCAAGGAAAAAGTTGTGTTACTGCGCAAAAAGAGTATGGTTAGTGATAAAATAGAGAATTCAGAAGGGAGAGATTCAGAAGAAGTAAGACTCATGAACGAGATTGAGAAAAAGCCTCAAGACAGTAAAGGATATGAGAAATTGGGAGATTATTACATGGAACATGAGAATTTTGAGGATGCAAGAGACTGTTATAAATATGTCTTGCGTCTTGATCCACATCACAAGCGTGCACAAGTAGCGATGAAAAATCTTGATCGTGTTTTGTAGGTTCTTAGTCTTGTTTTTCTACACATATTAATCATATGCCATAGCATGTGGTATAATAGAAGAAACAAAAGAAAAATATGTGAATGAAAAACGTTTTATCGCAAAAAATAATATGGTTGTTTGTTGCATGCGTCTTAGTGCTATATAGTCATACTGCGTATGCGACTAATCCACAATTTACATCTGTGCCAGAAAATTGCGTCATTACAGGTAATGATTTTTCGTATCCAATTACTGTAGAGGATGCCGATTTAGATTATGTTGATATCACTACTGATCATCTGCCGAGTTTTTTACAGCTTCATACAACACAAACAGTCTCTACTGTTGTTGGCGGACAAAGTGGTTTTGCAAATGGATCATTTTCTGAAGCACAGATTACACATCCTGGTAGTATTATTTTTGATAAAAATTATGATATAGGGTATTTGGTGGATTATGACAATCATATGATTCGGTTACTTGATTTTACGACCGAACAAATCTCCACATATATTGGGTCAGCGGGTCCCGGGTATCAAGATGGTCCAGTGGCTTCCGCACAAGTTTATTATCCCAGTAGTATGACGACTGACGGCAATGGAAATATTTATTTGACAGAACACCGTGGTCATAGGATTAGAAAAATTGATACTATCAATGGTACTGTATCCACAATTGCAGGAAATGGTACTGTTGGTGATGTGGATGGGATTGGGATAAATGTACGATTGCGCAATCCTGTTGATATTGTGATGGGCGAAAACACCGACACGCTTTATTTTGTGGATGCCTATAATCATAAAGTCAAAAAAGTTGATCTCACAAACAATCACGTAACAACAATTGCCGGTTCCACGCAAGGGTTTGCTGATGGCACGGGTGCCAGCGCGCAATTTTTGTATCCGTATGGGATAGAAATTGATCCGGCAAAAGAACATTTATATATTGCGGATGGATACAATCATCGTATTAGACGACTACGTCTCGCTGATAACGCTGTGACAACTATTGCGGGAAATGGCACTGGAGCTGCGGCGCGATTTGATTTTCCATATGATGTGGAATTTTATCCGGATGGCAGTCTATATATTACCGATTACAATAACAACCTTGTGCGTAAAATGGACGTGGATACTAGAGAGGTGACGACAATTCTTGGTTCGACTTCAGGTTTTCAGGATGGCAATGCGAATCAGGCATTATTTCACAACCCAACACATTTAAAAATTACATCGGATGGGGATGTATATGTGAGTGATCGCACCAATGTTGCATTGCGAAAAATTGATACACAATATTTTATTACAGGTACAAATCTTAATAACACCGGAGAATTTCCATTTTCTGTTATTGCAACTGATGTTCACAGTGAAAGTGCGGAGCAAGATATTCATTTGAGAATCGGTGATGGTATTTTTTTGAGTGATATGGAAGATATATATAGAGAAATTTCTTCTAACGAAGATGCTGTGACTGTGACATGGGATGAGCCGAGCGTGCAGAACTTTTGTGGTAATGTGATTACTGATGCAATAGTTACATCTAATCATAATAGTGGCAATAATTTTTCTGTTGGTCACACACATGTCATATATGATGCACACAAGGGTACGTATGCTGATCAAAAAAATTTCAATGTATATGTATCGCGTACGTCTGAAGATGATGTGGAAATTCATCGACCACGTGGTATTACACTGACATGTTCCTCTCAAGATCATACAGCTTTTATCGCATGGGATGACAATTCAAAAGGTGAAGATATTTATCAAATTCAAAGAAAAATAGACGATGAGCAGTGGCGCACAATAAAACGTATCACAACAAGAAATAGAAAAAATTATACAGATACAGACGTGGAAGATGGGCACATATATTCATATCGTGTACGTATTTTTGCTGATGATACGCATACAAAATGGTCGGAGAATGTGTCATGTGTGTTAAGTGGAAATGATGCAAAAAAATCTGTTGTTGCAACAGTATTATCAAAAGCACAAAACAGTATTACAAAAAAGCAAAAAAAGCACGAAGTGCATGAGGAGAAAGATGATATACAAGCGCCACAATCACTCAATGCTGCCTCACATGAAGAAATATGCACACAGTGGCATTGGATTATATGGTGTATATGTATTGCTATTACATTGGTTGTTACTGCATCTTTCACATCTCCATTAACACTTATCACTGCAATTATTGTGATTATTGTGTGGTATATATTTGATACATGTCATCATGCAGTGTGGGTGCCAATTTTTACTTTTGTTGCTACAATTATTGGAAGAGTGATTGTGTTTTTTGAAAAAAGTGAAAATAAATAATACATCTCATAAATCTCAGTTGGTAGAGCATCGGTTTTGTAAACCGCAGGTCGTCAGTTCGAGTCTGACAAGTGGCTCAATATCAAATAAAAAATAAAATAGCAAATAGCAAATATCAAAAATTTTTGACTTTTTATTTTTCATTTTTGATATAATATCGGGTCGGTGGCAGAGTGGTCTAATGCACCTGACTGTAAATCAGGCGACTTCGGTCTTCGGCGGTTCAAATCCGTCCCGGCCCACATTTAGAAGAATAAAAGAATAACCGAGTTTTTGTGGATTCGGTTTTCTTTTTAGAGAAATTGTTGATTTGCCCACGTAGCTCAGTTGGTAGAGCATTTCCATGGTAAGGAAAAGGTCAGCAGTTCAAACCTGCTCGTGGGCTCATAAGTTGAAATATTTTGATATTTTTTATAGAATAAAAAAATGATTGACTGAGCACGCCTGCCAAAGTTTTTTACAAAGTAAAAAATTTCTGCAGGCGGGATTAGTTAAGTGGTATAACGAAGGTCTCCAAAACCTTAGTCGGGAGTTCGATTCTCTCATCCCGTGCAATGTAAAATTAATTAAACCCATTGTTATTTTTATAACAATGGGTTTAATTTTTTTTAAATAGAAGAGTTTATTATATTCCTCTTAATTCTTTCATAAGGGTTTTGACTGATATGATGTTTTGTATTCGTGCAGCGTTTGTGCCGACGGTATAGAGTTCATCATCATTAATTGCACCACAAGATGCGAGAAGTCCGTTACAGATACAAAAACTGTTTTTTGGATTTTTTTGTGCATCGCAGAGAGTGTAATTACCCTTTTCGTCTTTTTGCGCGACAAATCCTCGCGTGCATTTTGGTATTCTGTTACAAGCGTGTAAAATCATTGGTGTATTTTTCAACGAACGAAATGGCATACCGCTTGGTGATCCTGGTACACATTGTGTATTATGCACAACGATAATGTCATCTTTTGAGCAATCTACAACTGCTTTTTTGTAAGATTTTGTTGCACCGCTCTCATGCGTTGCGAGAAATCGTGTACCCATTTGTACACCATTTGCACCGTGATGATGTATCCATGTACAAATATCTTCATGATCAAAAATTCCTCCAGCAACAATTACTGGAAAATTTCCATTTTTCTCAACCCATTCTTTTATCGGAGGAAAGATGTGTTCTAGTGAATTTTCTACACAATTAACATCTTGAAATTTAAAACCTAAATGTCCTCCAGCTAAGGGACCTTCTACAATTACAGCATCTGGACGTCGTTTCTTTTTTGCCCATCTTTTACAGATAATTTGCAAGGCGCGTAGCGATGAAACAATTGGAATGAGAGCAATATTATGATTTTTTGTAACATCTGGCAAATTGAGCTGTAGTCCAGCGCCACAAATAATCATATCAGCACCACCAGCAATGGAGCCTCGTACACTATCTTCAAAATCACGAGCAATATAAACCATGATATTCATTCCGATAGCACCATTTCCTTGAGATAGTTTTTGTGCTTTTTGTATTTCAATTTGTGCCGCAGTAAAAGCATTTACTTTTTCTTTTTTTTCTTGAGAAATGAGAAAATGTAATCCAGCACTCGAAACAATGCCACAACCACCTTCGCGAGCAACTGCTCCAGAAAGATGACTCAAAGAAATGCCAATACCCATCCCACCTTGTAGTATTGGCACATTAATAATACGATCACGAATAAGTAGTTTTGGTAATTTCATATAGCCTCCATATATATATTGATATTTATTTGTTAAAAAACAATTACCATAGAATTATAGAATAGTAAAAATTGTTGAGCAATGTTTTGCATATTGAAATATATATTAAGCTGTGGAAATCATATGTAGTAATGTGGTCGATTGGTAGCGGTATATAGAGAATTGATAATGGTGATCATATAATTATGTGATCACTTTTTTCTATTTGACTTATTTTGGTGATGATGAAATTATGGAGATAGTTCTTTGTGATATGATAGCGTTTTTTAAAAAAATATTGGAGGACAAAAGAAATTGAAAAAAATACAATGGGAAGACATCATTTTTTTCAAGGGATTAGATAATCCAAATCTTGCAAATGAGTTGATGACAAAACTTAAAGAATATGCAGGTGTGCATCCTTTGGTGGGGCATATTAACTATCACAGATTTACTGACGGTGAATTGGATGATGTTTTTGCAGATTATGAGAACATCGAAGGCAAGACAGTTGTTTTTTTTGAATGTCTCAAAGATGAGCAAACGATGTTGCGGTTTTTGCAGTTGTGTTGGGCGATGAAAAAGCAGTATAAAGTCAAATACATTGTTGCTGTGATATCATTTTTTCATTACCGAAGACAAGATCGACCAGAGAAAAAACAGGAGATTCATAGAAATCTTTGGCTTGCTGAGATGCTCAAGGTAAATGGTGTTGATTATGTGATTGTGGCAACACCACATTCAGATCGGATGCAAAAAAACTGTGAAAATGTTAATTTACAGTTTCGTTCTGTAGATTCATCAGAAGCTTTCGCAAGTGTCTTGCGACCAGTTATTCCCGAAAACGGTGATAGTGAGCGAGCAGTTGTGTATTCGCCAGATGAGGGTTCAGTATCGAGAGCAGTTACGCTTGCAATCTTTTTGGGTATTGGTGTTCTTTTTAATCTGAAAGATCGTCCACCAAACAACGAAACTACAATGGCTTTAGCGGACGAAAAAAAGATTGCAGAAATTATTGAAAGAGTGGAGAAAGAATATGGTTTTTCTGATATTCAATACGCTACAGAAAATCTTATTAGAGGTGTGCATATTATTATGGCAGAGGATGAATTGGATACTGGAGGAACACTGAATAAACAAGGTGTTATGCTCAATGAGAGTGGCGCTGTTGCAGTACATGCAGTCATCACACATCCTGTATGTAGCGATGGGTGGAAGAGAAAAGTTTTCTACAAAGATCCATTTGCTAAAATTATAATGATGGACACAATTTTTAGAAGTGCAGAGCAGAGAACTGGTGGACGTGTACATGATGTCTCTGTAGCTGGCTTATTGGCTTCTACAATCTTTCGTGTTTTGCAAAAAGTTATGTAATCACAAAGAAAGAAGGAGGTTTTCAAAAAAAAGCGCTGTTAAATAATTTTAACAGCGCTTTCTGTTTTCTGCTCTGTCTAATCTTTGACTTTCAATCGATATTTCATGTTTGTGCGTACTTCTGGAAGTAAAATCCATCCTTCGTCATCTGTCATTACTTCTCCTGCTATTGTTTTTGTACCAAAGATGTACGCATAAATTTTTACCTTTGTTGACTTTTTGATGCGTTTGCCAGTGTCTTTACGCATTTGTGCGTGTACGATAAATGGTTTTGTTGAGTCGTAGGGATCACCAGATTTTAGCTTGAATTTATATTTTCCAGGAATGACATTTTTCATTTCAAGGACACCATTTGTTTTGCCAGAATTATCTGCTTCAAGTCGATCATACGAAGATTGAAACCAATCACTGCCTTTGATTTTTGCTTTTGTTTTGATACGTGCAAGGCCATCTTTACTTTTAACCGAACCATTATCTTTCACATTGAGTTCATAAATCATGTTAAGTGAAACGCCCTCAATGTCAAGCCACCCCTTTTTGTCCGTTTTTACGGTTTTGATGAAGGTTTTTGTATTGTTTATGTAAGCGTATAATTTTACATCGATTTTGTCTTTAATACGGCGACCTTTTTCATCTTGCATACGAAGCTCAAGTCCGAGTGATTGACCAGATTTTTCATCATCATTGTCAACTGTAAATTTATATTTTCCAGGAAGCACATCTTTGAGGCGAAGTACTCCATCATCATCAGTTTTCACTTTGCGTGTAGTAAACCATTCACCACCTTGTTTTGTTTTAATTTTTACGTAGGTTTCATCAATATTTGTACCAGACACACCAAGTGCAACAGTTGGAACAAAAAACACAAGGCATGCGCCTATAAGAAAAAGTTTTTTCATATTTTTTTATTTATATTTATTATATTTTTTATTATACCATATATTATAATCTGTGTGGTATTATTTATAATAACTAAGTTTTGTTTGAAATTTTATGAAAAAGCAAATGGTCATAGATCAAAAACAGCCTCAATCTGTGAAGAAAAAAGTACAAAAAAGTGTAGAAAAATTTAAATGGGGAGATGTTACTGTTTTGGATATTGTGCCAGAGGATATACAAGAGTCAGAAAAAATACCAGTATTTTTTGCACCAGGATGGTCTATTACAATTGCATGTACACAAGAAGTGCTGTTGTCTCTTGCAGATTACAATAATCGGGTTATTACATTAAATCATAAACGCATTGGTGGAATAAGAAATACATCTGAAGAAATGCGAAAAGCGCATACAATTCTTTCTGTGTTACATCGTAAAAATATAGATAAGGCGGATGGCGTAGGGTATTCAGAAGGTTGTACAAATTTGCTTTTGGCTGCATGCTTGAATCCAAATAAATTTCGAAATATCGTTTTGGTTAATCCACCAGGATTATCAAAAAAATGGGCAAAACTAAAAATAGTTAAAGGTTTTTTGATGGATGCATGGGGCATTAAAAAATGTAAAAATGGTTATAAAAAAAGAAAAGAGATTTTTAAAGAATTATTAAAATATATTTTTTTAAATCCAATTCGTTCTTATCGAGAAGTTGATGAAATTACGCATTCTAATCTTGTGGAGTTATTAAAAAATGCTAATAATGTCGGAATTAAGGTGTCGATTGTGCATAATATTAATGATCATACATTTGATTTTACTCAGGCAAATTATACACTATTAAATGCAAAAAATATTCATATTGAGGAATTTTATGCAATTGAAGGGGGGCATTTTGGATTAATAAAATTTCCGAGAAGATATATGAGTATTATCGCACATGCATTAAAAATGTTTAAGAAATCCACTAAACCAAAAACTTAAAATTTCCTTTAGTAAAAAAAGCATGATATTGCTTAAGGTGTAAATAATCTAAAACAAAAGATCATGCTTCATTTGCAATTACATTACAAATATATTTTTCAAAGAGTTTTCAGATATCCCAAAGTATAATGCTTTTGTAAAACAATGTCGTAGAGTATTACCTTTAATGATGTTTTTACTTAATGACTTATTATAAAATGATCAATTACAGTTTGTGGATTCTATAATAGTAGAAGTCTGCATACTTATGCGTGCAGACAACTATAAATTTGCTAAAAACCTTGCAAAATTCGGTAAAAATCAGCAAGGTCGGG
>PDWI01002299.1_pt1 | contig 29810 bp, 20 predicted proteins | sample 1430891 | NCBI WGS metagenome assembly PDWI01 (sample SAMN01162508, study PRJNA174530) | Oral metagenome, whole genome shotgun sequencing project. | biome: Marine environment; feature: Marine mammal; material: Swab sample of the gingival sulcus; isolation source: swab sample of gingival sulcus... | reverse complement strand
ATTTCTTCAAAATACATTTTTATTCTAATTTTGACCGTGTTTTGTATGAGAAAAACTCATTAGGCTAAATTATTGGATAGACTCTCGGATTTTAGGTATATAATTAGTTTTTTGATGTGAGCATAATTGTTTTATAAGGGGAAAATATGATAATTTTAGGGAGAAAGTATAATTGCTCTACCTATAACTTTGGTTATATTGGTAAAGAAAATAAAATTTGATAATTAAAAAATACTTGTAGTTTTTTAGGTAATTCGTCTGAAATTTTGAGATTTTATGTAAGGATGGTTAAATCAATAAATAAAAACTCTTTTCACAATTAATTTACTTTACTCTCTAATTTTTTATTTTTTTTGAATTTATTGTACTTTTGTTTTTGGTACAAAAATAAAATATTTTGTTGAGTTACATCAAAAAAAATAAAGAAATGGGAAAATCAAAAAAATGGAAAGAAAAAAGTTTATTCAGTAAAATTTCGGATATATTTTTTGTCGTTTTAATTGTAGCGCTGATAATTCCGGCAAGTCGCAAGGGAATTTTGACGGGTGTCAATAACGTTAAATCTAAAATTATACCTCCGAAAAATACCGAAAAAGTAATTGGGCAACTTTCGGAGGCTGATTATTTGTGGCAATTGACCGACGTAAACGGCAAAACCGTTAGTTTCAATGATTTTAAAGACAAGGTTGTTTTTCTGAATTTTTGGGCTACTTGGTGCGGACCTTGCGTTGGCGAAATGCCCGAAATTCAAAAATTTTACGATAAATTCAAAGACAATCCCGACGTTGCTTTTGTGATTGCTTCGTCTGACGATGTGCAAACAATCAAGCGTTTTGTGGACAACAAAAAATACACTTTTCCGGTGTTCAGCATAAAAAGTCAGTTGCCAAATTGTTTTTCGCACAACTCCATTCCAACATCTTTTTTGATAAACAAAAACGGCGAAATTGTGCTTAAACAAAAGAATGTAGCCAATTGGAGCGGCAAAAAAATGGAAAATAACGTTAAAAATTTGATTAACGCCAAGTAATTTTGTCGGCTGTTTTGCCCTTAAATCATAAACAGCGTTTTGTCGGCATATTTGTAACCGGCTTTTGATTTATTCAGCGTAAAAAACTTGATATAAGCCGAAAACGAAATCCTGTTTGTCGCAAAACGCGAAGTTGGCGTAAGCACGCGGTCGTATCCCAGTTTGAACATAAGCATATCGCCGCCTAAGTAAAGTCCGCCGCCGGCACCGTACAAAATTTGGGTTTTGCGTTTTTGCAGATAATCGTTTCGTCCGTACGAACTGTTTGCAAATCCGTCGATAAAAAGCCCTACTTTTCCGATTGGGGTAGGGATTATCCCAAAATTTTTGCTCAAATTTAAGCCCAAATTGTATAGCGAATTGTACGTTCTGTTGTCTGTGCGTACAAATTTGAACGCCGAATCGATATTTCTCGAAAAATAAAGAATTAGGTCAAAATTGTAAACACTTTCGTTCAATCCAATTTGATAAACTCCTAACATATCGTGCGTTGCGGCTTGTCCGCCAATTCCGGCCATAATTTTGAAAGTAGGTCTTCCGAACGTTTTTTTCATACCGTAATTTTTCAGCAATTTCAACTCTTTTTCTTTTTTGAGATGTTTAGCCGTGTTGTATGGCGAATGCGCTTGATTTGAGTAGCCGTTTTTTCGGGGCTTTGCGTTTAGCAAATGCTTAACCGTAGTGGTATGTCCGTTTTGTATGGCTATACTCAAAGCCGTGTGTCCCTGTTTGGTTTCGGCATTTACGTTTGCGCCTTTTTTCAATAAAAATAAAACCGATGCGTCGTATCCCTCTTGGGCAGCCAGCATCAGCGGAGTATAACCGTCTTTGTCTTTGCAATTTACGTAAGCTCCCGATTTAACCAAGAGTTCTATGATTTTTGTGTTGTTGTTATTTACAGCCGCCATCATCGGATAAACCTCGTTGTATTTGTCGGCAACTTTTGCTCTTTTTTTTATCAAAGCCTCAGCTATGCCCTGATAGCCGTATGCACAGGCGTATATCAATGGCGGATAGCCGTTTTGGTCGGTTGTGTTCGGATTTGCACCTTTTGCCAATAAATTTTTCACTAGTTGTTCGTCGCCGTCGTAGGCAGCCTGTACAAGTTGTTGGTCAATTGATTGAGCGTTGCCAATTCCGAAAATCAGCACTAATAAGAAAGCGGAAATTATTTTTTTCATATTTTATTTTTGTTTAAGTATTTGTGAACCAATATTTGAGCTTGTTGGGGTTCTTTGTTGTTTTTGTATTTTTTGTTAGTTAGATTTGTGTCCAATATGTGCGATGAAACATTGTCGCTTAGGTGGATTGCGAAAATATCTATCAGCTGTTTTTTAATTTTTTCGTCAAAAATTGGCACGCCAACCTCCACCCGACGGTCTAAGTTTCGCGTCATCAAGTCTGCCGAAGTTATGTAAACTTTTGGGGCTTGATTGTTGCAAAAAATCATAAATCGTGTATGCTCCAAGTATCTATCAACAAGTCCGCGAGCAATTATTTTGTCGCTTACGCCCTGCACGCCGGTTACCACCGAAAACATGCCACGAACAAGCAATATTACTTCAACACCTTTTTGTGATGCTTCGTATAATTTTTCTATTATTTTTTTATCGTCTATATTGTTGATTTTTATATGAATATAAGCTTTTTTGCCGTTTTGAGCATTAGTAATTTCGTTTTCTATCAGCGAACAGATTTGTTTTCGGGCGTTGAACGGCGAAACTAACAGATTTTTAAAATTATGATGCTTGTAATTATTTTTCAAAAAAGAAAAAACTTTCAAAACTTCTTTCGTAATTTTTTTGTCGGCAGTAAGCAGGTTGAAATCGGTGTAAATTTTAGCCGTTGCTTCGTTGTAATTTCCGGTTCCGATGGCAGCGTAAAACATCGGTTCGTCGTTTTCTATTCGTTTAACGAGGGTCAATTTTGAGTGAACTTTCAGTCCCTGTACGCCGTGAATAATTTTAATTCCGGCATCTGTCAAAATTTGGCTCCATTCCAAGTTGGCTTTTTCGTCAAATCTGGCTCGTAATTCCAAAACAACAGTAACCATTTTTCCGTTTCGTACGGCATTTAGCAGCGCCTCTATTACGTCAGAATTTTTGCTCAATCGGTACAACGAAACCTTTATCGATTCTACATTTTTATCAATTGATGCTTCGCGCAAAAAATCTATAAAATAATTGAACGAATGATAAGGATAGTGGTGCAAAATGTCCGTTTTTTTGAGCGTTTCAAAGTAACTTGTTTGATTGTCCAAAATTTCGAGCGGCACGTTCGGTAGTTTTTTGTAAACAAAATTTTGTCCCAAAATATTCGGAAAATTCATAAAATCTTTGGTTCGGTGGTATCTGCTTCCCGAAATCGTAGCGTCTGTTTTTCCAATTTTAAAAATTTTTGTAAAAAAAGCCAGCAAATCGGGGCATATATTTTTGTCGTAATTCAACCTTACGGCATTCCCTTTTTTTCGTTTTTTCAGACTTTTTTCAATCAATTCCCAGTAAGTCGAAGAAATATTATCTTCGATGTCCAATTCCGCATCTCGCGTAATTTTTATGGTGTAGGCTTCAATTTTTTTGTGTTTAATAAAAATAAAAAGCTCCGAAAGTCCCAGTCGAATAACGTCGTCCAGATAAATCACGTAATTTTTTTTGCTGTCTTTGGGCAAAACGATAAAACGGTCAAATTTTTTTGTGGGTAGTTGCAAAATAGAATAAATCGGCTTTGCGTCGTCTTCTGTCGGCGTGATTTTTATGGCAAAATAAATATTGTCGTCTATCAAATCCGGAATATTTTTTTTGTTGTACAGCATTATTGGCATCAACGAATTTTTTAGGTCTTTTCTGAAAAAATCCAAAAGATATTCCTTTTGTGCCGGCGACAGTGTTTTTTCGTTTACAAATTCGATGTTGTTTTTAGACAAATCTTTTCGTATTCCCAAGCGTGTTTTTTCGTATAATTTGCTTTGTTCCAGCAGTATCCTGTTTATTTCGTTGAGAGTTTCTACGGGGTTGTGCCCTATCAATTTTATGGCATTTTCGCCCAATTTTGACAGCCGTTTGAGCGTCGCAACCCGCACTTTGAAAAACTCGTCTAAATTATTTGAATATATCGACAAAAATTTAATTCGTTCTTGCAGCGGAACTGTCGGACTGTTTGCAAGCATCAAAACCCTTTCGTTGAACGATAACCAACTAATTTCTTTTGCTCTATATTTTGATGTAATTTTTTCCATTTCTCTATAAAATCTTTTTTTATTTCGGCAAGATTTATCTTTAAATTAAATTATAAATTAAAAGTTAAAAATTAAAATCTATAATACTGATTATCAAGGTTTTAGCTTATAATTCACCATTTACAATTAATAATTAACCATTCACCATTTATCATTCACCATTTTCCCGAAGTGTTGGTTCACAAAAATAATTATTTTTCGGTTTGGAAACAATTTTTTTCAAAATATTTTGGGGTGGAGGCTGTTTGTGGCAATACAGACAAGCCGTGAGAAGCGTTGGCGTGGAACTTTGGCCGCATTTTTTTTGCTCGAATAAAAGGGTAGGGAAGTGAGAGCAAAAGAAAAACTCAAAGTTTTTTACGCTTTGAGTTTTGTTGTTGTAAAATAATGATAGTAAGTGAATTATATTAGATTTTAACTATTTTTTTTGTAATTTTGTTGTTTCCTACAAAAATATCAACAAAGTAAATTCCCGTAGCCAAATCGCGTACATCTAACGAAATTGTAGCTTCCGAATTTTGTTTTTCAACGATAATGCGCCCCACAAAGTCGCGAATTATAATTTTTTTGACCTTGTTGTCAGAGTTTTTGGTTGTTATGTTTACAATGTCGGACGTTGGATTGGGATAAATGTTGATTTCGGCTGCCGAATTTTCTGCAACATCGGCCAAATCGGGGTTTCCAAATATCGGACGTATCATAAGTACCCCGTCGATATTCGATTGTTTCCAAGCTCCCGAAATGTTGTAATATTTGTAATTGTCGCCTCTAAAATTCAAATCAACACCTACATTCATAATGTGGTCGTAAGTTTTTGTCCACCCAACAAAAAAGTTGTTGGAAATTTCTACGGGTTCGTCAAAAATCAAATTTTGAAATTGTCCCAGTTTTTCGTGGTCTATTTCAAGCCCTTCTTGTTCGTAAATCAAAGTGCCGGGCATTGAAGTTGCCGGGTCTTCGTTCCAGATTTTTACATAAAAATAATACGGCTGAACTTCCTTGAATGTTTTGTTTAGGTAAATTGATATACCTGTCATATAATCAGAAGAATATGTGGTGAATTTTTGAGCAACATTTGCGTACAATGTTCCGGTGCCGAGCAGTCCGTAACCATTTTCAGATGTCCCGTCGTCGTAGGCATAAATGGTACTTAGTTTTTTAGGCACTATCATTTCGTTGTTGCATACCGAATCGTAAGCATTTGTGATTAATTTTGTTTTCAGTTGCAAGTTAATTTCGTCGGTATTTTCAATTATCGGGAACGAAAAATCCAAATTTTCTACCTTATCGTAAAAATTTGAGAGACCCGGAAATTGTTTTGCTCCCATAAAAATAGTGTCGTTGGCAACCAAGTTGTCGGGTTGTTCTACAACCGTGTAAAGACTGTCAATTCCGCGAATTCCGATGTCGTTGTTTCGGTAATTCAGGTAAAAATTGTAGTTGAAAATATTTTTATTAACATTTTGGCGATAGTGAGCGTAAGGTATTTTTTGATATTCGTTTATTTTGAATTGCAACGGATACTGAAAAGCCACGTCGCGACGAATTGTGTCGTTTTCGGAGCGGTTGCGGTTGATGTAAATATAATCCACAAACCACTGGTCGCAGTTGGTTACCAAACTGGGATATTCGTTGTTTGGCATAGAAATTTTGTTGTAAAATCGGAACTTGAACCCGTTTTGCAAATAACACGAATCGCCAATGTTCAGAATGACTTGTTTAAATTCTTGGTCGTTTTGAGGCGTTGGCGCACTCCACACAACTTTCCATTGTTTTTGGTTTGGGGCATAAAATTGCAAAACCAACGAATCCTTTTTTTCGGGCAAGTCCAAAATTCCTTTTGGCTGATAGTAGAAACTCATAAAAATTGTTTCGTCGTTTGGAAAATTCAAATTTATGGAGGCAGATGTCAGCTGGTCGGCCATAACGCTCTGGTTGTAGTGCGAAGCGTAATAATCGCCGTAATTATCCACTGCGTCGAACATTGCAGCCCCTACCGTTGGAGGCATCACCGATGCGTAGTTGTCGATAGTGGCGTTGGTGAACGGAAAATTTTGCGAAAAAGTTTCGTAATTTGAAAAATCGTCGAAAAATGGCAAATTTACTTCTTCAACGGCTTTTTTATGAGTTGTTTTTGGAGCTTCGGCATATCCTCCAATCACTGTGTATTCTTGCGAAAATGCAAAAAAATTTAAAAATATTAATAATATTGTTATTTTATATTTCATAAGTTTACTATTTAATTTAATGTGTCAAAAATAAAGGAATTTCGGTTTAAATTTTTGCAAAATGCAACAAAATTAAGTCCAAAAAATCCTTTATTTTTATAAACGCTTTGGTTTTCAAAGTATTGTGTTTATTCGTATTTGCTCGGTTCGGTAGTCAGCCAAATTTCGATTTCGGTGCCGGGATTTACCACGCTGTTTACAGAATGCGATTGTTTCCACACTACCGCCTCCAAGCTGTCTTGTTGGGTTATTACGGTGTTGTCGTAGTTCACTTTTCCGATGTTTAGCGAGTAGTCGGCTGCTTTGAACGATGCGTCCACTTCGGTCAGGCCGTTTAGTTTTGGAACAATGGCTTCGGAACCGGAGCTTTGACCTACTTCCAAATCTATTTTTGTGCCGGCTTCAATTTCGGTTCCGGCTTCAATTATTTTGCCGTTGGCTTTTTGTTCAATAACCAAGTCGTTGTAATCGCTTTGTACGTATTCTATCTTTCCTATTTTCAGAGAGTTAGATTCTATTTCGGCTCTTGCCTGAACGAGCGAAACGGAATGTAAATTTGGCATTTTTACAATTCTTTTGTTGGCAGCTTTTATTGTCAAAAAGATATTTCTGCCCTCTTTTATCATAAAATTTGCTTCCGGAGTTTGGTCAATAACAGTTCCGGGTTGTCCGTACGCTTCGTAAACTGAGTCGATAACTGTTATTTTTATTTTTTTCTCTTTTGCCATATCTTCGGCTTCTTGCACGGTTAGACCTTTGAAACTGGGAGTGAAGATTTTTTGGTCGTGTTTGGTGTATATTTTCAAGAAAAGCGAAGCCAATAACAAAATTATAACTCCTAATGATACCGCAAAAATTAAGTTTTTTAGTATTTTACTTTTTAATATTTTTGAAAAGAAATTTGCCATAATTCAACTGATTTTTAAATTTTTTGTAAAATTAAAATTATTTTTCAAGAAACAATTTTTTTTGCTGTTGGCTGTTTACATTATTTATAGACTTTAAGTTCGTTGTAAATAGAATCGCGCTCGACAGCCGTTAGATTTGCATTTTGAATAATTTTGACCATTTCGTTTGCCGACATTCTCGGATTTTTTTCTTCGCCACCTGCCATCGAGTATATTTTTGTTGTATCGTCGATAGTTCCGTCGAGGTCATCAACTCCGTAAGCCAGCGCCATTTGTGCGTGCGAACGTCCCAACATAACCCAATATGCTTTGATGTGCGGAATGTTGTCCAAAAAAATTCTTGAAACAGCATAATTTCGCATATCTTCAACTATCGACACCTCTTTGATGTGCGATAGCTTGTTGTTTAAGTTTCTGAATTTCAGTGGAATAAATGCGTTGAACCCGTTTGTTTCGTCTTGCAAATTTCGTAGTTGCAACAAATGGTCTATTCGATGTTCGTATTTTTCCAAATGTCCGTATAGCATTGTCGCGTTGGTTTTCATTCCGATTTGGTGCGCCGTTTTGTGAATATTTTGCCACAAATGCGCGGTCGATTTTTCGTCGCAAACCTGCCGTCTGATTTCGGGCGCAAAAATTTCAGCACCGCCTCCGGGCAACGAGTTCAGACCGGCTTCTTGTAGTTTTAGCAAGCCATCTCTGACCGAAATACGAGCCTTGCGACACATAAAATCTATCTCCACAGCCGTAAATGCTTTTATGTGAATGTTTGGCAAAATTCGTTTGATGCGTTTCAGCAACGTGCAGTAGTTCATTACGTTGTAGTGCGGGTGTACGCCTCCGGTAATATGCACTTCTGTAATGCCCGAATTGGTGTACAATTTGCACGTTTCCAGCATATCTTCTATCGACGATGCCCACGCGCCTTCTTCGCCAATTCGGCGTTTGTACGAACAAAATTTACAATTGTAAATACAAATATTTGTGGGTTCGATATGAATATTTTTATTAAAAAAAACTTTCTTTTCGTTGTGTTTTTCTCTTACAAAATTTGCTAAAACTCCGAGTAGCGGTAGCGGAAATTTTTCGTACAAAAACACGCCTTCGGCAAAATCAAGTCTTTTATTTTCTAATATTTTAAAAGAAATTTCTTTTATTTTATCATCTGTTAAAGTCTTTTCGAGCAGTCTTTTTATTCTTTTCTGTAGCATTATTTTTTATTTTGACGATGATGATGTGAGTGTTCGTCTGTTTGTATGTTTTCGTTGTCCAAAAATTTATATTTTAAGTTGTCGCCTTTTGCCCAAGCCTCTTTTACTTTGATGTCGGTTTTGACGTTTTCCAGTTCCAGATGCATAGCTTCGATGTGATGTTGATGTTGTTCTTTTATTTTTTCATATTCTTTGAATGATGCTTTTACGAATTCTATTTTAGGGATTAATATTTTTAACGGTTTATATTTGCTAACGCTGTTGAATTTGGATTTTTCGTTTGTTGTTCCGTATTTTGTGTCTTCTGTATATGTTTGATAATCAGAATGTTCTGTGTGTGATTGGTGTTCTGTATGTTCAGCGTGTGTGGACGTTTCTTTTTCGGTTTTGTGCGAATGATGTTCAGTTTCTCTAACGGCTATTTTGTGCGAATCGTGTCCGTGTCCGTGATTTTCAATTCTTTTCATTTCTTTTTCCGGAATACGTTTTACGTGTATATTTTTGCTTTCGCGGTTCAATTCGTACAGCACATTGTTCGATATTTTTTCGATGTTCACTATTATTTCGTCGTGATTGTAGCGTTGTTGAATTTGATTTAGCAAAATTGCGTAAACTCTATGAAATAAAACATCTTTTCCGCTTCCGTCAAAAAAGCGTTCGAGGCGCAAAATTGCCTGAATCTGTACGTGTATGATGATTTCTACGTGGTCTTTGGTAACTACGTGAAAATCAACAGGTTTTTCGGTTACGGTTCCGTCTTCGTTTGTTTCTTTTTTGTTGTTGTGCAACATAAACGGATTTATGGCTTTTTCCAAAAGTTCGTTTTTGGTGTATTGTTTTTGTTGGCAAAAAGCCTTTGCTTGTTCGTACGAAATGTTGATGTCGTGAGATTTGACTTTGTTTACAAATGACAAAATCTCAAATACGTTCAGGCCGATAAGGTATTCGTTGTAAACAGTTTCTACGATTTCGATTTTTTCTCTTTCGGTCAGAACAAAATCTTGCAAATCTTGTTGGCGATTTATTTCCATTTCGATAGCTCGCAAAAATGTAAACGAATCGAGTTCGGCAACCTTGTTGCGTGCCGACAAAATTTTTGTGAATTTATCAAAAAATGTTTTTTCGTTTATAACTTTGTTTTTGCGGTTGTAGAGAAGTGTTTTGAGCAATTTTAGCAAATCTACATTTCTGGTTTTGAGCATCATAAGGTTGTTGTAGCTCAAAAATTTAAAACCGGCGTTGTTAAATTCTATCAAATAACCGACCGCTTCTTCTACATTTTGCGGATTTGCACTCACTTGGGCGTAAATTACTTCAAAGTCCAAATAAACGTCTAATGCTCTGAGTTTCACTACAGTATCTATTGCGGTTGTTATGTCTTTTTGCGAAATGTTTAGGGTCTTAAATCTTTTTAGCGAAACGTCTATTTCGGATTTTACTATTTTGTTATAATTCTGAACAAATTTGAGAGGTGTTCGTTTAAATTTTATAACATATATCAAATCTTCTATTGTTATCGGTCGTTTGGAGTGTTTGATAGCGAGCCACGCTTTTTTCAAATCGTCAAGGTTTTCGGAATGTGGACGATTTGCTATGTAGAAATTGTATAACTCTCTCTGTGTTAGTGGAATACCGGCGTTTTTGGTTTCAATCATTATATTCACTATTTTTGAAAACGCATTGCTCGGAATTTTATAACTGACAAGTGTTTTTAGATTTCCTTGTTCGTTTTCGTAAAGTCTGAAAATGTTGAAATATTTAATCGTATTCAAGTACGAATCCATCGAACCTTCTTTGGCTAAAAGTTTTTCAGCTTCGCGTATTCCAATGTGGTATCTTAGGTCGGCTTTTGATAATTTTTGTAAAAAAAACAATAAGTCGTTAGCGTTTTTGTAGCTGCTTGTACAACGTATAAATGTGTGGCTTTCGAATTTGCTGAGCTTTAATTTTTCGTATTTTGTTCCAATTGAAATTAAATATTCTTTGCGTTCTTCTGACATTTTGGCTTTGTCGGTATTGACCGCCGACAAAAAATTGTCCAATTTGTTCAAAAATATAGCTGTTTTTAGCGAAAACAAGCCTTGTAATGTGTATTTTAACAGACCTAACATTTTGTTCTAAGTTTTGATTTTTTTTACAAAATATATTTTTACCCCAAATCCGAAGTTTACAAAATTCAACTGCTTGTCAGCAAAGGCAATGCCTGTTTTTTCGGTACTCTCCGTAGCTATTGCTATGCTTGTGTGTCTGAAATTTGTGCTTAGTTTTTCAGACAAATTTTTCGATTTTTCATAACTAAAAAAACTACAAATTTAAGGTTTTATATTTTCGCAAATGTATATAAATTTTTTAAAAAATAAATTGTCGGGATTTGTTTTTGGCTTTGCTTGTAAATAATACACTTCGTTAAATTAAAAATTAAAAGTTAAAAAATAAAAGCTATGATGCTGATTACCAGTGAGTTATAAGGGGTTTCTTGCGGGCAAAATAAGAGGCTGATTATCAGGTTGTTATGAAAAAATACCGAACTATTGAAATAAAAAACGTATTTTATTTGTTCACCGATAAATAAAATACGTTTAGTTTTTGTTCGTGTATCAATAGTTTACTGAGTTGAACCTTCGTATTTCCAATCCGTAGCGAAACCGTGTTTTTGCAAAAACTTACCATGTTCTTTTTGTAAATCTGTTATTGCATCGGCATCGTAAACTTTGTCAAAAACTATTTTGTTGTTCTCCACAAAAACTAAGCGAGGGTTGTGGCTCATCTCGTTTGAGTGATATTGTAAATAATTGCTTGAACTATCAAAATAGATGTTTTTGAAATTTATGTTAAGGTCGTATTCGTTTAATAGATATTTTCCTTGCGAAGAATAAGGGTCAGAAATCAAAAGATAATTTGGATTTTTGCTCAGTACTTTATAGTTTTTTGAAAAATATTTTGTCGTAAAATATGAACAACCGGCGCAACTATTGCCACTTGGTATTATAATAACCGAATATGTTGTGTCCGAAATATCAGTTACTTTTTCGATGTAATTTTTTATTGTAACGTTTTCGTTTTGATATTCCGTAAATTCGTTTCTTAGTTGGTTTGTTAAATCAACAATGCCGGTGTCCGAAAAATTCATTTTATAATATGAAAAATAAATACTGTCTTGGCTATTGCCTGTGCGAGCGATATTCAAAAAAATTAAAGTATCTTTCGATATAGAATAGAAAAAATCTCCACAATCTTTCGGTAAAATCCCTTCGCCCAGAACATTAAAATCATAGTCGGCAACTATTATCGAACTTTTGGATAAACTTTTTGGAAAATAAAATGTTCTAAACAAACGCTTGTTCTTTGAGTCATTTTTTAACTTAAAATATCTGAACCTGTTATTATCCTCTCTTCTTGTCTTTTTGGGCGATGCTTTTATTGTATCCAAAAAGAAAGTATTGAAGCCTTTTATCTTGGTGAGTTCGTTGGTCTGATAGTTATATTTGTAAATCAAATCGGTGTATTTGAAAGATATTAAAATATTTTGTCCATCGTGCATAAGTGCGTGGTCTGTAATAGAATATCCAGTCGGGTAATATAAATTTTCGGTTAAATACGGAAATTTTACATCTTCAAAACTAACAAATTTGCCTTTTTCTAAATCTTCGTAACCAATAAATGGTAATTCTACTTCAAAATATTCTTTCCCTCCAATATATTCAGGCATTTTAAACTTTACGACCGTAAGAAATAATTTTTTATTTTCGTATTCGTACACGCAATAGGCTCTGTTCAAGAAAGTTAATGAATCTTTTATATTTTCGCGACTTTCGCCATAATATAAACCGTTTTTTGTACTTGTAACATAGGCTTCGTCGTACAAGAAATTTTTGATAATCTTACCGGAATAGTTAATCATTAGCAAGGAGCTGTCGTGATTGTAAAAATTATTAAAATGAAAAGGGTTGTAAGCCAGCAAGATAGAGTCTTTGTTGATGTAAGTAATCCCAAAAACATCTCCTTGTTTCTTTATCGGAATCTCACCTATTTGTTCTTTGGTTTGCAAGTCGTAAATACTTATCAGAGAATCTAATCTAAAATGAGAAATGCAATACAAACCTGTATCGGTGTCTAAAATTTGATTTATGTAAGGAAAACCTTGTTTTGAGCGTTCAGAATACACCGAAACATCAAAAAGATGTTCCAGTGTTATCAAAGGTCTTATATTTTTATCATTTATAATAAACGGATTGTCTATTATTTTTCTGGCAACCGTAAAGTCTGTTTTAGAATTTGATTTTTCCGAACTGGATTTTTCCGTGTTATTTTTACAGGAACTGACAAATAATAAAAATATGATTACTGGTAGTATTTTGTATTTTTGCATAATTTAGATTCTAATATTTTGGTACAAAATAAAATTAAAAATTTATACTAACCAAGCATAAAACTAAGCAAATAAACTTCAATTTACGAAAAAACATATTATATCAAAACTTAAAACTGTAACTAACAGACGGCAGTATGGGGAAGAGAGTTAATTTTTTTAGCACCATTTTCCACTTGCCTTTTTCTCTGACATTTTTGTAAAAGTACATATACGGATTTTTTCTGTTGTAAACGTTATAAACGCTTATATTCCAAGTTCTTATGCCTCGTTTTTTTTGTTTTGTGAAATTTACGGATATGTCGAGATGATGAACCGCCGGCATTCGGAGATTGTTTTTTACGTTGTATATTTTCATGGGGATAAACATTTGTGATAATCGTCCTCGATAATATCTTTCGCCGTATAATCGATAATATTTTCCCTGTGCGAATGTTATGGCTTTGCCGGTCGTATAAACCCAGTTTGCCGAAAAAGATATTTTTTTATTAAGTTTATACATACCGACAATGCTAAAATCGTGAGTTCGGTCGTAGGTGTAAGGGTATTCGCGTCCATGATTTTGATTTTCAAATTGTCGTCTGTTGCGCGACCAAGTATATGCTATCCAGCCGGTCAGTTTTCCTTGACTTTTTCGGAGCAAAAACTCTATCCCGTAAACTTTACCAACTCCGTTTAAGTCGATTTTATCTTGCCAGTCTTTGGTATTCCAAACCAGTGATTGCCCTTCTTTTAGGGTTGTCAGATTTGATAATTTTTTGTAGAATGCTTCTGCCGAAAATTCAAGGTTGTAGCGGCTGAAAGTCGAAAAGAATCCCAACGTTGTTATATGAGCTTCTTGTGGCGGTATATAGTTTGTCGAGGGCAACCACATATCTGCCGGATTGCCAATGTTGTTGCTCGTAAGTAGGTGTAAATGTTGTTGTGTTTTGGCGTAAGATGTTTTCAGATTGAGCTTGTTTATGATTTTTAAACTGGCTGATATTCTCGGCTCCAACGATGTGTATGTTTTGCCTTCTACGGAGTAGGCTAATGCTCTGATACCCAGATTGATAAAGTGCTTATTCTTGAGGCTGAATTTATTTTCTAAATAAGTTGAAATTTCGTTTGAGTGCCACACAAAAGAACTAATAGTTGAGGTTTTTGTGTCGTCTTGATTTTTTATTTTTTCTGTGTTTACACCCGGCTCAAAAATATGGTGAATTGCGTTAGCTCCGAATTTTATTTTGTAATAATTATTCAGGCTGTAATCAAAGTCTGTTTTCAAATTAAAATCGGTTATTTGCGAATAAAATTTATTTGTGAAAGTTTCGGTTTCTTGGTCGTCCGAAATTTTTGATTTTATTGTTACTTCCGAAAAGGTATTGTTCCCGTATTTGTAGTTTATGTAAGCAAAAGTTATGTTGCCAAATAATTTTTTTGAATATTGTTTGTTCCATCGGAGCGAAGCTGCTGTGTTTCCCCATTTTACTTTGTTGCTGAAATAGGTGCTATAGTCATTGTTTCCTTCGGAATACATGGTTCGAACTCTATCGAATCCACGATAAAAACTGAGGGAAAATCTACTTTTTTTAGATGCTACAAAATTAAATTTTATGTTAGTATCAAATAGGTTGTATCCGGCTTTTTCCTCTCCCTGCGACATAGCCGAACTTGCAGCCCATAGATATAAGTCCAACATTCCTTTTCGCACAGATACTATGTACGATAATTTGTCTTTAATAATTGGTCCTTCGATTGATATTTTTTCCGAAATTAAGCCTAATTCTACCTCGTCGGCTGTTTTTTTTAGGTTTCCGTCTTTGGTTCTGATATCGACAACCGATGATAATCGACCGCCGTATTCGGCCGGAAAACCTCCTTTTATCAATTTTGTGCTTTTTATCGAATACGGATTGAAAACGGACAAAAAACCGCCGAGATGATTTACGTAATACAACGGAATATCGTCTAATAATATTAAATTTTGGTCGGGGCTGCCGCCTCTGACAATCATTGCACTCGAACCTTCGTCGGAGGTTTGGACGCCGGGCATTAGTTGCATTGTTTTGAATATGTCTTTTTCGGCTGCCAACGACGGAAGCGTTTTTATTGTTTGGGCAGTGATTTTTATCGTGCTTACTTCGTTTTGTCTTTTCCGATTTTCGGAAGTTATTGTTATTTCGTCCAGTTCTATCGTTAATTCTAATTCCAAAGTTAAATCTCTGTTTTTTGAAAGATAAAATTTCATTGTTTCGGTTTTGTAACCCATTGCCGAATATACTAAATCTACCGAATCTTGTGGCAAGGTGAGACTGTAGAACCCAAAAGCATTGGTTGAAGTGCCTTTTTGTGAATTTTTGTCATATATGCTTGCGCCAATAAGCACTTCGCCGGTTTGTTTGTCTTTCAGATAGCCACTGATTGTGTGTTTTTGCCCCAAAATGAATATTGGCAAAAAGCATAAACAAGTTATTAAAAAATGTCTCATAGTTGTTGGTGTTTGGTAAATTTAATTTTCAAAAAAAATTGTATCTCTGTAAGTATTGTAACCCGCAAAAATTCCATAGCCGTTTTCTATATTAGAGTACATTGTTATGGGCGAACCGGTCATTAGCGCTCCACTTTCAATGTCAATATCGTAGCTCATATCGTAAATATACAAATATTTATCGTGTTTATAAAATTCTTTGCTTATACTTTTTAGTTCAACTATATAACCAATATTTTCGTAATCTTTGGAAAATAAAGTAATGTCAATGTCTTGATTGTTTTCTGGCTCTTCCAAGACAAGTGTGGAGTAATCAACTGATTCTTTTGAATACGTAAAATCTGCCCCGCTTTCGGTAGTATCTTGTTTAAGATATTTTAGTTCTAATGCGTAATAGCTTTTGTAATTTGGTATATCTTTGAGTTTTAGCGTTATTTTTCTTTTTCCGTTTTCGTATTTTTCCGAAATAGTCAAGTCAGATATAACTGTCTTTCGTGGAATGTAAGATTTTGCATACAATGTTTTGTCTTTGCTAATTATTTTTAGATAATAATTTTGGTCTTCTGCAAAAAAATCTTCTCCCGAATGAAAATAAAATCTTTCTTTTTGTTTTAATTTTATGAAATTTATAGAATCTTTTGATATATAAACTTCCGAAGCTGTGTCGAAAATATCTTCTTTTATGTTGTAGCCATCTACAAATTTAGGTTTTTTGTATTCGTAGTCTTCGTTTATCCCAAAAGTGCGGGTAAGGTATAATTTTAATGTGTCGTTTTCGGGGGAATTATCGTGAATCCCAAAAAAACAACTTACTGCAATTCCATCTACTTTATAATTTTCCATATCTACGGTTTCAACACAAGATGTGAAAATTAATGCTACTAAAAATACCGGTAAAATTTTAAATTTTATTCTCATTTTTTGATGTTTAAATGGTTCTTAATTGTTTAAATTTAAGGGGTTTATCCATTCATTTTTGTTTTTATTTCTTTTTCGGATTAAATGTATCCTCGTCCCATTTTAACGGATTTTGCGCAATGTAATTCGATATGTTTTTGAATGATTTTTCATTGCGGATAATATGGTCGTGGTAATTGGATTGCCACGCAAAATTTGGATTTATTTTTCGGGCGTTTATTGTACAGGCACGTTTGTATTGATTGATAATTGTTCCCAATGTTGCGGGTTTCCATTTTTTTGTTGCATTTGTGGTGCGTTTTTTATCGGGCGGGGTGTTGTTGGCGTTGTTGCCCACCGTATTGTTGTTGTTCCCCGTAGAGACGCCCAATTTGGGCGTCTCTACAATGGCGTCATCCACCACCGCGTCATCCACCAGCGCGTCATTTCCCACCACCGCGCCATTTCCCGTCCCCACATTATTCCGTTTTGCTATTTCAATAATACCGTGAACGTGATTTGGCATTATGATATGATTGTGCAACACCACAAACGGAAAATGATTTGGTATTTCAATCCAACACGAATTGGCGATATGCCCAATTGGCGATAATTTTAATTTTCCATTCGTAATATCGCCAAAATAAAAATTCCTGTTTTTTGTGCAGATGGTAATAAAATAGAATCCGTTTTGACCATAATCCCAACCGTTTTTTCGGGTCGATTCGATTCGATATTTGTTTTTGAATTTTGTCATTTTCAGCAATTTTTTAATACCGGTATAGTTTGTGAAAAAAATAATTGCACTGTTTTTCAGTCGCGTCGGCAACCGGTAACGTCTTTATCCTTTAACCATTCTGAGGTCTCCACATTTTGAGAAATTTGAATTTTTTAGGATATTCTTCTCTTGGACAAAACGCCAAACAAACCTCGGCATTGTCTAATGACGATTCTGTCAAAACAACAAGGTTCGTTTCAGATTTTAATTTATCAAATTCCGCTTCATTAGCCAAACAAACCACTTTTTTAAATACTCCCTTAATCCATTTTTGCATATCCTCATTGGTTTCATATTTTTTATAACACGCTAAGGATGCGTGTGCGGTTATTACCGGCACCAATTTATCGGGTGTGCCTTCTTTTATGATTATATACATTTTCATATTATCCCTCCTTATTATTAATTAATGTGTCAATTTCCTCTTCGAGGTTTTTATTGTTGCTTACGCAGGTACAAAAATAAAATAAATTTTACAGATTGGACGAAAATTGTTCAAAAAATTGTCTTTTTGGAAGTCGTGGCGGACGTTTGGGGAACAGATTTTTTTGTAATGCTTTTTCTATCTTTTTTATCTTAATATCTTGTTATTTTTAAATAATGATATTTTTATCTTCTTTATCTTGAACGCCTGTCTTTATTTAGTAATGCTTTTTCTATCTTTTTTATCTTGAATACCTGTTCGGCAAAAAGTGGGTGATTTTTTTCACCCCTTTTTCCGAAAAATTATATATTGTTCCGCCTAAAAAATTGCATTTACTAATAGAACTTACATTTATTCAATAATCAGTAGTTTTGTTGTTGTGTAATGGCTTGATAATCAAAGAGTTAGAATGATTGTCTTGTAGTGTAACTTTCTGATTATCAGGCTTTTAAATTATTGCTCGCCATTCACGATAAAACGAATCTAAATCTGTTCGATAGCTTTTTGTAGTGCTGCCGAAATTCCGTTTGGATTTTTTCCTCCGGCAGTTGCGTAAAACGGTTGTCCGCCGCCACCGCCTTTTATTTCTTTTGCCAAAATATTTATGATATTTTTAGCATTTAATCCTTTTTCTACCAGATTGTTAGATAGCATTACCGAAAGAATAGCTTTATTGTTGATTTCTGCTCCAAGAACAAGAAATAAATTATCAACTTCGCCTCTCAAATCAAAACAAATTTGTTTCAAAAAGTCGGCATTTGGAGCGTCAAGTTTGGCCGTAATAAGATTTATGTCGTTTACTTTTTCGATTTTCGATTTCAAATCATTTTTTATGAAATGTATTTTTTCTTTGGTCATTTCGTCCAAATCTTTTTTCAGTTTTTTGTTCTCTTCCAGAGTTTTTACGACCTTTTCAACAACTTTGCTCGGAGCTTTCAGCGTTTCTTTAATTTGCTTGACGGTGGTTTGCAATTCCGACAAATATTTTTCAACTTCAAGCGCCGTAATTGCTTCTATTCGCCTAATGCCCGCAGAAATAGCAGTTTCGGAAATGATTTTGAACATACCGATTTCGCCCGTAGAACCTACGTGAATACCGCCACAAAGCTCAATAGAATCACCAAATTTGATAACCCGCACGGTGTCGCCGTATTTTTCGCCAAACAGCGCCATTGCTCCCATATTTTTTGCGTCGTCCATCGGAACATTGCGGAACTCCTCTAAACTTATGTTTGTTCTAATCAGTTGGTTAACAGATGCTTCTATTTCTGATATTTCTTCGTCGCTTAATTTTTGATAATGAGCAAAGTCAAAACGTAATTTTTTCTCATCAACCAAAGAACCTTTTTGTTCTACGTGTTTTCCTAATTTTTCTCGCAACACAAAGTGCAAAAGGTGGGTTGCCGAGTGATTGCAAGAGGTTAATTTTTGTTTTTTTGAATTTACAAACGCTTTAAACTCCGAATGCAAATCTTCGGGCAATTCGTTTGCGTAGTGAATTATTAAGTTGTGTTCTTTTTGCGTGTCGATGATGCTGTATTTTTTGCCATTGGCTTCGATGTAGCCGGTATCGCCCACTTGTCCGCCACTTTCGGCATAAAATGGTGTTAAATTGAAAACCAAATGATAAATATCTTTTCCCTTAATTTTTGCTTTTCGGTATTTGGTAATTTTTACTTTCGCAGAACTTCTGTCGTATCCCACAAATTCCTCCACGTCGTCTTGCAAAAGCACTTCCCATTCGTCGGCTTCGTGTTTCACAACTTTTCGCGAACGCTCTTTTTGCTGTTTCATTTGTTCCTCAAATCCTTTTTTGTCCAGCGAAAATCCTTTTTCGGCAAGAATTAGCTCTGTCAAATCGGGTGGAAATCCGAACGAATCATACATTGTGAAGGCAATTTTTCCGTCCAAAACTGTTTTTTTGTCGTTTTTCAATTTTGCAACGGCGTTATTCAACAAGTTGATGCCCGTATCGAGTGTTTTTAAAAATAAAAATTCTTCTTCTTCTATCACTCTCATTATCAGTTCTTTTTGGCGTACAATCTCATGATATTGTTCACCCATAATTTCAACAACCGTTGGTACTAATTTGAACAAAAACGGATTTTTTTGGTTCAAAAAAGTAAAAGCATAACGTGCTGCGCGTCGCAAAATTCGTCTGATTACGTATCCGGCTTTTTCGTTCGACGGTAGTTGTCCGTCGGCAATCGAAAACGCAATTGTTCTAACGTGGTCCGACACAACTCGCATGGCGATGTCGGTTTCTTCGTTTTTTCCGTATTGCAAGTCCGACAGTTCGGCAACTTTACTAATCAATGGCACAAAAACGTCGGTGTCGTAATTCGATGTTTTCCCCTGAACCGCCATACACAAACGCTCAAAGCCCATTCCGGTATCTACGTGTTTTTTGGGCAGATGCTCAAGCGCTCCGTTTTGTTTTCGGTTGAATTGAATAAAAACCAAGTTCCAGATTTCAACCACTAAATGGTGGTCTTTGTTCACCAAATCGCGACCGGAAGTTTTTTGACGTTCTTCGTCGGGGCGCAAGTCGATGTGTATTTCCGAACACGGACCACACGGGCCGGTTTCGCCCATTTCCCAAAAATTATCTTTTTTATTGCCGTCCAAAATTCGGTCTTCGGGCAAAAATTCTTTCCAATAATTTTCTGCTTCGGTATCTTTTTCTAAATTATCTTCCTTATTTCCCTCAAAAACAGTCGCATACAGCCTATTTTTGTCGAGTTTCATCTCTTCGGTCAAAAATTCCCATGCCCAGCGGATTGCATCTTTTTTGAAATAATCGCCAAACGACCAGTTGCCTAGCATTTCAAACATTGTGTGGTGGTAGGTATCTTTTCCGACCTCTTCCAAGTCGTTATGTTTTCCCGAAACACGAAGACATTTTTGCGAATCGGCAACACGCGGGGCGGTTGGTTTGTTTATTTCAAGAAAAATATCTTTAAACTGGTTCATGCCGGCATTGGTAAACATAAGCGTTGGGTCGTTTTTTACAACCATCGGAGCCGACGGCACAATTTTATGTTGTTTCGATTCAAAAAAATCTAAAAAAGCTCTACGTATTTCTTTTGATGTCATTTTTTTTTGATTTATAGGTTTCAATTCTTCGGTATTTTTTTTTGTAATAATTTGATAATCAGTGTTTTGTTCGATTTTTAAAAAATGTCTAACTCGCTGATAATTAGCACTGTAATCCTCGATTGTTGTCGTGTGGCTTATGCCGTTCTCAACTTTCAATTGAGCTTTGTTTTATGCTATTTTTTCAAATTTCACAAAAGTTTAGATAAAAAACTCTGCAAAAGTAAAAAATTTCACAAAATATTAATAATGTTTTTTTTGTAAAAACGATACATATATATTAATGTGTCATATCGAGTTCAATGCTCGTTAAATTAAAAGTTAAAAAATAAAAGTTATAACGCTGATTATTAGCAAGTTATATGAAATTTTTATGAATAGATAATGTTTTGATTATCAGTTTGTTACGAAAAAAACGAACTGTTGAGGTTACAATAGTTTGTTTTTTTTTCTTTTTTACAGGCCGGCAATCGGATTCTTATCTATCTTTTTTTTATAACTTGCTGGCAGTAAGTGCAATAATTCTCAATTACTATCGTGAGGGCTTTGCTGTTTTCAATTTTCAACTCTCAATTCTCCGTTCACAATATTTCATTTTGCGAAGTCAAAAAAAACTTTTAAAATTCATAAAAACTAAATACTTTTGTAAAAAAAAATATACAAGTGAGTACAAGACCTATAAAAACAGCATTAATTTCTGTCTTTGACAAAGAAGGAATAGACAAAATTGTAAAAAAACTTAGTGAAAATGATATAAAAATACTATCTACCGGAGGTACAAAAAAATATATCGAAAGTTTGGGTATTCAGGTTGAAGCCGTAGAGGATTTGACCGGCTATCCGTCGATTTTGGACGGACGCGTAAAAACTCTACACCCGAAAATATTTGGCGGTATCCTAACTATGCGGGACAACCAAAACCACGCCGAGCAAATCAGCCAACGCGAAATTCCCGAAATAGACTTGGTGGTTGTAGATTTGTATCCATTTGAAAAAACTGTTGCTCAGACCAAAAACGAAGCCGAAATTATCGAAAAAATCGACATCGGCGGAATTAGCCTAATCAGAGCCGCCGCCAAAAACTACAAAGACGTGGTTGTTATTCCGGCAAAACAGTATTACGACGAGTTGGAGGAAATTGTTTTTACAAATAATTGTTTGACAACTTTGGAGCAAAGACGCAGTTTGGCAAAAGCCGCATTTAGCATAAGTTCTCACTACGACACGGCTATTTACAATCATTTCAAAGAAAACGAAATGGAATCGTTCAGATATTCGGAAAATAATTTTATGGAACTTCGATACGGCGAAAATCCTCATCAAAACGGACGATTTTTTGGCGATTTTGACGAAATATTTGACCAAATTCATGGCAAAAAAATATCTTACAACAATCTGTTGGACATTACGGCAGCCGTCGATTTGATTGCCGAATTTGACGAACTGACTGTTGCCATTTTGAAACACACAAACGCTTGCGGAGTGGCTTCGCGTAAAACATTGGTAGAGGCGTGGAAAGCTGCATTGGCGGGCGATCCGTTGTCGGCTTTTGGCGGAATTGTGATAGCAAATACAAAAATCGACAAAAAAGCAGCTTCGGAAATCGACAAAATATTTTTTGAAGTTATTATTGCGCCCGAATACGACGACGAGGCGTTGGAGGTTTTGAAAAAGAAAAAGAATAGAATAATTTTGGTGCAAAAAGGCAAAGTTGAACCTAAATTGCAGTTCCGAACAGTTTTGAACGGTGTTTTGGCGCAACAAAAAGATACTAAAATTGTAAGCAAAGAGGATTTTGATTTTGTAACCGAAGAGCGTCCTACAAATGCTCAAATAGATGATTTGATTTTTGCCAACAAAATCGTCAAAAATTCAAAATCGAACACTATTGTTTTGGCAAAAAACAAACAACTTGTGGGCAGTGGGGTAGGCGAGACTTCTCGCATCGATGCCCTCAAACACGCTATCGAAAAAGCTAAACATTTTGAGTTGGATTTGCAAGACGCTGTAATGTCGTCTGATGCGTTTTTCCCGTTTGCCGATTCGGTTGAAGCTGCTTTCAATGCCGGAATCAGAGCGGTTATTCAACCCGGAGGCTCTATTCGTGATGCCGAATCTATCAGATTTTGCGACAGAAACAAAATGTCGATGGTTTTTACCGGAATTAGACATTTTAAACATTAATATTAAGTTGCTTTTGGAAACGAAAATTTTTCTCCAAAAGCAACTTTTTTTCTGAATTTTTTATTTCACTGCTTGAAAATAAAATCTATTTTTTTACGATTTGGAAATTTTATAAAAATAATTTACTTATTGTTTGGCAGATTTTTACACACTTACAAGAATATAAACAAATTTTAAACAATATCCTAACAACGGCTGGCATCAATCTTGTAATATACAACATAAAATCTGTATAACATACTTAACTTGTTAATTGATAGCAACTTCCGGCTTCGTTCGGTGGCGTAATTTTTACAGACAAAAGGCTTTAAAATTTTTATTTCATAATTATTTGAAAATTTAAAGCCAAAAAATAATACTTTTTTTTCGCAAAAGAAAAAAAATATATACCTTTGGACACACTAAAATAAAAGCAAAATGGGATTATTTTCATTTCTTATCAGAGAATTAGCAATAGACTTGGGTACGGCAAATACCATCATTATGGAGAGCGACAAAATTGTCGTTGATGAACCTTCAATAATTGCACGCGATACTCAAAATACCAAAATGATTGCAATTGGGCAAAAAGCTCAACAAATGCACGGACGTACTCACGAAAATATCGTAACTATCAGACCTTTGAGAGACGGGGTAATTGCCGACTTTGAGGCTACCGAAGATATGATACGGGGTATGATAAATATGAGCAGACGAAAAAATCATCTTTTCAGTCCGGCGCTGAAAGTTGTTGTTGGCATACCTTCGGGAAGTACCGAAGTGGAGCGCCGAGCGGTTAGAAATTCGGCCGAACACTGTGGCGCAAAAGAGGTTTATTTGATTTATGAACCAATGGCAGCTGCCGTAGGTATTGGGCTTGATGTTGAAGCTCCGGAGGGAAATATGGTAATTGATATTGGTGGTGGAACAAGCGAAATTGCAGTTATTTCGTTGGGCGGAATTGTTGCGCACAAATCAATTCGGGTTGCCGGCGACGAATTTACCAGCGATATTCGCGAACACATGCGAAAAATGCACAATATTCGTATCTTTGAAAGAACCGCCGAAGAAATTAAGAAAAATGTTGGCTCTGCTTTGTCGTTGCTTGACAATCCGCCGCCGGATTACGTAGTGCGCGGTCCGCACCAAATGACTGCCTTGCCTGTTGAAATTCCGGTTACTTACGGCGAAATTGCAAAATGTTTGGACAAATCTATCGTCAAAATCGAGTCGGCTGTGATGGAAGTGCTGGAAAGTACGCCTCCTGAATTGTACGCCGATATTTACAAAAACGGAATACATCTTACGGGCGGTGGCGCTTTGCTAAGAGGATTGGACAAACGGCTATCGGAAAAAACTAAATTGCCGGTAGAAGTTGCCAACGACCCTTTGCACGCTGTTGCTAACGGAACTTTTATCTCGTTGAAAAATGTGGATAAATTTCCTTTTCTTATGAAGAGTTAATATTGTAAATTATTCAAAAATACTTCGTTGTGCAACAAATTTTTGATTTTATAAAAAAATATCATTTCCTAATATTGTTTGTGTTTTTAGAAATAATAACTTTTTCTATTACCGTGAATAATAGGAGAAAGGAAAGGGCTTTTTTTGTAAATAGTTCTAATTTTGTTGCTACAATCGTTTACGATAATTTTTTCAAAATAAATGAGTTTTTTTCGTTGCGAAGCGAAAATAACAGTTTGTTGGCTGAAAACATCAAGCTGAAAAATATGTTGGGTGTTGCCGACGATACGCTTACTTTTACAACCACCGACACTGTTCGGAATCGTCAATTCCTTTATATGGGCGGAAAAATTGTGAAAAATTCTATTTTGTCTTTCAATAATTATATAACAATAAATAGGGGAAAACGAGATGGCGTTGAAAAAGATATGGCGGTGGTAACTGCCGACGGGGTTATTGGCGTTGTGGCAAATGTCTCGAAAAATTATTGTGTGGTGCTGTCGGTGCTGAATACGCTGAACAGTATTGGTTGCAAACTGAAATCTACCGAGTATTTTGGCTCGGCAAGGTGGGACGCTAAGGACTACAAATATTTGATTCTGACCGGTATCCCAAATCACGTAGCGCTCAGTAAGGGCGACACGGTGGTTACTTCGGGGTACGGATACATATTTCCCGAAAATGTGCCGGTTGGCACGGTGGATAGCTTGTGGCGAACGCCCGAAAATAATTTTTATACAATCAGACTTTTGTTGGCGGTAGATTTGAAACAAGTCTCTAAAATTTATCTTGTGAAAAATTTGCTCCAAAAAGAACAAAGACAACTCGAAAAACAAACCAGTGAATTATTAGAATAATGGAAGTTAGATTGGCATTAAGATACGTGGTATATTTTATAGTATTATTGTTTTTGCAAATTTTACTATTCAATTACGTTTCGATTGGAATCGGAATGATTCCGTTTGTTTATATTTTAGGGCTAATTTTGTTGCCAATCGAAGTGCCAAACTGGTTTTTATTGATTTATGCGTTTGTATTGGGCATTTGCGTAGATGTTGCCGGCGATACTATGGCTATCAACACTTCGGCGCTGCTGATGGCGGCTTTTGTCAGACCGCGACTTATTCGCTTTTTGTCGCCCGACGATGGCTACAAGGCCGGTACGTTGCCCTCGTTTTTTAGTTTCAAACCAAAACTTTTTTTGACCTACGTTGCAATTATCGTATTTATTCATCAATTAGTGTTTTTTTCGTTAGATATTTTCAAATTGTCTAAAATTCTAATCGTTTTGTTCAAGGCTTTTGTAAATACTTTTTATTCTTTAATTTTTATAATAATAATCCATTTGTTGTTTATGAAAAATAAATAAATTGATGACGGAGCAAAAATCAAATAAAGTTTATGTTTTATTGACAGTAATGATAATTGTGGTTATTGTTTTTTCCTTAAAATTGGTTTCTTTACAATTATTAAACAATGATTTTAGGCTTTCGGCTGAAAATAATGCTTTGCGACGCGTGGTCGATTATCCGGCGCGGGGGCTTATTTTTGACCGAAATGGCGAACTTTTGGTTTACAACAAGCCTGTTTACGAATTGATGATTACTCCCAATCGGGTAAAAAGTTTTGATACCTTAGAATTGTGCGAAATTTTGAATATTCCGATGGCTTTGTTGCTCGATAATTTGAAATTGGCAAAAGATTATTCGTTGTTCAAACCATCGAAGGTTTATGGCCCGATAGACCAGAAAAAATATTTAGAATTGTCCGAAAAAATGTACAAATTCAAGGGTTTTTTCATTCAAACACGTTTTGAACGAATATATCCGCTTGCTTCGGGAGCTCACGTTTTGGGCTATTTGCGTGAGGTCGATAAAAAAATTGTTGATACGAATAGTTATTATCAAGCCGGCGACATAATTGGCTTTGGCGGAATTGAGAGAACTTACGAAAAATATTTGAGGGGCGAAAAAGGGGTGCATTATTTCTTGGTTGATGCTTTTAGTCGGATTGTCGGAAAGTACAAAAATGGAAAATATGATACTGTGGCTGTTGCCGGAAATGATATTGTTTGTAGCATCGACGGAAATTTGCAGGTTTTTTGCGAAGAACTGATGCAAAACAAAAGAGGGGCGATTGTTGCGATAGAACCGCGTTCGGGCGAGGTTTTGTCGCTTGTGAGTGCGCCTACGTTTGACCCAAATTTGCTTACTTCGTCGCGACTGAAAGAAAATTACGGCAAATTGCAACTCGACGCCGACCGACCGCTTTTTAACAGGGCTTTGGGGTCGGCTACTTCGCCGCCGGGTTCGACTTTCAAAATTGTTGATGCGGTTATAGGTTTGCACGAAGGGGTCATAAATGCCGAAACTTCAATCCCTTGCAACGGCGGATACAACATAGGTTCGCACATTGTGGGCTGTCATCACGGCGGAAGTGTAAATTTTATTCATTCTATTGCCGGCTCTTGTAATTCTTACTATTGCGAGGTGTTTACGCGCTTGATTCGCAACAAAAAATTTGATTCGTTTGAAGATGCTTATCGGCATTGGTACGAGCAGTTGCAAGAGTTTGGGATTGGCAGAAAAATACAAGTTGATTTGCCCGGCGAAAATAAGGGCGTTTTATACACCGCTGACAGATTTAATAAAAAACACGGAAAAGGCAAATGGGGCCCGTTTCGCATAATTTCGTTGTCGATTGGACAGGGCGAACTTGGTATTACTTGTTTGCAGTTGGCTAATATTGCTGCAATTGTTGCCAACAAAGGATATTATTACATTCCGCATTTGGTAAAAGACATAAAAGGAACGCTCGATATTGAGAAAAAATACAGAACTAAACAGTTTGTGGGGATAGATTCGTCGCTGTTTGTGCCGGTTATCGAGGGTATGGAAATGGTGGTTACGGGCGGAACTGCGCGAAATATATTTTTGCCCGAGATTGCGCAGTGCGGAAAAACCGGAACGGCACAAAATCCGCACGGCGATTACAATTCGGTGTTTATTGCTTTTGCGCCCAAAGAAAACCCCAAAATTGCGGTAGCGGTTTATGTCGAAAATGGCGGATATGGCGCTACTTCGGCTGCTCCGATAGCTTCTTTGGTTATGGAAAAATATTTGACTGATAGTATTTCCAGACCATTTTTGTGCGAAAGCATCATAAATAAGGATTTAATGGAACGTGGAAAACCAACAGATAAGCATTAAAGTGGAAAAATCATCAAGAATATCAACAAAAATTGACTGGTTGTTAATATTATTATTTTTAACAATCGTAGGTTTCGGATTTCTAAATCTGTATTCGTCGGATTTTAAGCCAAACGACGTTGCCGTACCTTTTTTCAAAAACACTTACGGACGCCAACTTATTTGGATTGGGGTTTCTTTTGTTTTGATATTTTTTATAATGATGGTCGATTCGGTTGCTTTTTCGATGTTTGCTTATTTTATATACATTTTTGTAATTGGGGTGTTGCTGCTGGTGCTGATAATTGGCGGGGCTACGCACGGGGCAAAATCGTGGTTAGTTGTAGGCAGTTTCAAAATACAACCTTCCGAATTGGCAAAATTTGCTACGGCGCTGGCGGTCTCAAAATTTATTTCTTCTAATGGTTTTAAATTTAATTTTCGCAATCGTTACAACATTTTGATAACCTTCGGGATAATTCTTTTGCCGGTTTTATTGATTTTGCTGCAACCCGACGTTGGTTCGGCTATGGTTTACGTAACGTTTGTTTTTGTGCTGTATCGAGAGGGATTGCCCGGAATTTTCTTGTGGTTGATGTGTTATTTGATAATAATTTTTGTGTTATCGTTGGTGGTTGAACCGCTGATTTTGGTGTTGTCGATAATTGGTTTGGTGTTGCTGATTTTATATTTTGTTATCGAAGAAAAAAGGGAAATTTTTAGAATAATTATCAGTCTATTGGTCTCATTATTAGTGTTTTATGTGCTTAATTTTACCTTGAAGATAAATTTGGTTTATGTTGTGGCAATTTCTGTGGCTGTTTGGGCTATTTACTTGATAGTTTATTTTTTGAACAAACGGTTTTCTACAATTTTGATAGTAATGGGATTTATGTTTATGGGTTTATTGATGCACTTTTCGACCGACATAATGTTTAACAAAATCCTAAAACCGCACCAACGAAACCGCATTGATGTTTTGTTTGACAACTCAATCGACCCCAAAGGCATCGGGTACAATTTGATGCAGTCCAAAATTGCGATAGGCTCGGGCGGTTGGCTTGGCAAAGGGTATTTGAAAGGTACGCAAACAAAACTCAATTTTGTGCCGGAACACAACACCGATTTTATTTTTTGTACGGTTGCCGAAGAATGGGGATTTGTGGGGGCTGTTTCGCTGTTTTTGCTGTATGCGGCGCTGATAATTCGGCTTATTTTTAGAGCCGAAAAGCAAATTTCCACATTTTCAAGGGTTTACGGTTATAGCGTTGCGTCAATATTTTTTGTACATTTTTTTGTAAATATCGGAATGACTATCGTTACAATTTTGTTATTTATTTTTATAAAATTAGACACAGAAAAAGATTTAAAAATATCATAATGGAACAACTTAAAATTATAGATAAAGTTTGGGACAATCGAGAAATGTTGTCCGACGAAAAGGTGCGTAATACAATCAGAGAGGTGGTTGATATGGTGGACAAAGGCGAGTTGCGGGTTGCGCAAAAGGTTGGCGACAACTGGGTGGTGAACGAAAGTGTGAAAAAGGCTATTGTTTTGTATTTTCCGATAAATGAAATGCAAACGATAAATGCCGGTGAACTTGAATTTTATGATAAAATCCCGTTGAAATCTAATTATAACGACTTGAATGTCAGAGTTGTACCTCACGCGGTTGCTCGGTACGGAGCGTATATTGCTCCGGGCGTAATTTTGATGCCGTCTTACGTAAATATAGGGGCTTATGTTGATAGCGGAACTATGGTTGATACTTGGGCTACGGTGGGCTCGTGCGCTCAAATCGGCAAAAATGTTCATCTGAGCGGCGGGGTCGGAATTGGCGGTGTTTTAGAACCTTTGCAAGCTGCGCCGGTTATTGTAGAAGATGGTTGTTTTATTGGGTCGCGATGTATTGTGGTAGAGGGTGTTAGGATAGGGGAGCAGGCGGTGCTTGGCGCTAATGTGGTTATTACGGGTTCGACCAAAATAATTGATGTTACCGGTAGTGAACCGGTGGAGTACACGGGCTATGTTCCTCCGCGTGCTGTTGTGATTCCGGGTACGAGAACAAAAAAATTTCCGGCAGGCGAATATCAGGTGCCGGCGGCTTTGATTATAGGCGAAAGAAAAAAATCTACGAATCTTAAAACTTCTCTAAACGACGCTTTGAGAAACTATAACGTTAGCGTGTGATTGGGTTTTGGGTTTTAGGTGTTGGGTTTTGGGTGTTAGGAGCTGACGCCTTTTTTGGGGTGTTGGGTTTTAGATACTGTGTTAAAATCCAAATTTTTTAATATAAATTTTTATTATAATTTTGCACCAGCAGAAAGAAGGCACAGTGTGATTCTT
>PDWI01002187.1_pt1 | contig 29810 bp, 31 predicted proteins | sample 1430891 | NCBI WGS metagenome assembly PDWI01 (sample SAMN01162508, study PRJNA174530) | Oral metagenome, whole genome shotgun sequencing project. | biome: Marine environment; feature: Marine mammal; material: Swab sample of the gingival sulcus; isolation source: swab sample of gingival sulcus... | reverse complement strand
CCTGCTGCAATCTTTGGAATTTTGTCCAATTCTTCTAAAAACAGACCAATATCATAGTTTTCAGAACCAATCATTTTATTTATCTCTTCCGTAGATTTTCCCATTGAATAAGTAATCCCCCAACCTCCGAATATTTCATCTCTAACTGCTTTGTCTTTTTGTATCAATTTTTCATCATCAATAATTTTGAATTTTATACCAACTTCTCGCATATAGAGTTCGTTCAGTTGCTTTTCAGTATCCTTCCAGAATTCTTTAACTTTATTGACATCAGAATTCATATATTTAGTAAAATATTGATAGCCTACCGGCAATGCCAATCGCCAGACTCTTAATACATTATCATCATAAATTTCAGAATTAGTATTTACCTCTCTTGAAATGGTAACATCAGATTGTTTCTGTGCATTTGCCACTTGAAATACAAAAACAAAAATTAAAATTAATTTTGTAAGTTTCATAAAATTATTAAATAAATGAATAGTTTTAGTATTAAATAATCAATTGAGCAGTGTCTGTATTGATTTGTTTTATGATAACATTTCCTTTACTTTCTATTTTTTTTAAGGCTGTTTCATCAAAATGACGAATTGTAAATAAACTCACATTTTTGTGTATTTCTAAATAAAAATTTTGTTCTAAATCTTTAAAAAGTTTATCAAAATTAGAAAATTTATCTTCTAAACAAACCGAAAAACTAATTGCCGAATTTTGAATTAAATTTACTTTTATTTTGTATTCGTGAATTTTTTTGAAAACAAAACTAATATTATCTTCCATCATAAATGAAAAATCTTTTGTCGAAATAGAAATATAAATCTGATTTTTCTTTACAATATAACAAGGAATATGAGGCTTAATACCATCGCTTCTTTTTACACATGTTCCTGTTTTTAAGGTGTCTATAAATGAACGAACATAAAGCGGAATGTCTTTTTGCATTAAGGGTTGTATTGTTTTTGGGTGAATTACCGATGCACCATAAAACGCCATTTCTATCGCCTCAGTATAAGACATACTTTCTAGTAATTTTGTGTTTGAGAAAACCCTCGGATCTGCGTTCAAAACTCCTTCAACATCTTTCCAGATAGTTACGCTTTCAGCATTTAGACAATAAGCAAAAATTCCAGCAGTGTAGTCCGAACCTTCTCTACCTAAAGTAGTTGTGTTATTTTCGTTTCGTCCTAAAAATCCTTGTGTTATTTTTAAAGAATCATAATTAATAGTATTTATTTTTTCTGATGTTGTTTCCCAATCAACCTTGGCATCTCGATACGTATCATCTGTTTTAATGTAATTTCTGACGTCCAACCATTCGTTTTTAATACCGATATAATTGAGGTAATTACTAATTATTTTTGTGGAAATCAATTCTCCAAAAGGAACAATTTGGTCATAAACTAAATTATAATTTGTAGATGAATTTAGGGATAAAAAATTATTTAATTTATTAAATAATATTTCAATATCTTCAAAAGATGAATGATTTTGCCCAAATAAATCATCATAAATAGTTTTGTGAAATAATTTTAGTGTATTGATTTGGTTTTCAATTGATTTTATATCGTTATTTAAGTGGTTTTCTACTAAAATTTCAAATGCATTAGTCATTTTTCCCATAGCAGAAACGACAATTAAGGTGTTGTTATCTGCTTCTTTTTTAATGACTTTGGCTACATTTTTTACGGCATCAGCGTTTTTTACAGACGCACCACCAAATTTAAATATTTTCATATTATTAATATTAATTTGAGTATTAAAATCAAAAGTATTAATTTTGTTGCACTTTCAAAATAAAAAAATGAAAAATACACACACAACATTAGGCGAATTTATCATTAATAAACAAAATGATTTTAAAAAAACTTCAGGAGAATTATCTCGTTTGATTAGTTCTATCCGCTTGGCGGCAAAAGTAGTTAATCATGAAATCAGAAAAGCTGGTTTGGTTGATATTACAGGAACTGCAGGTGATATTAATATTCAGGGAGAACAGCAACAAAAATTAGATGTTTTAGCAAATGAGTTATTTAAACAAACACTCATCAATAGAAATATTGTTTGTGGAATTGCTAGTGAGGAAGAAGATGATTTTGTGATTGTTGAAGGAGCGGATAACTCTCATAAATCTAAGTATATTTTATTGATGGACCCACTCGATGGTTCATCTAATATTGATGTAAATGTTTCTGTTGGAACTATTTTTTCAATTTATAAAAGAATTTCTCCTATAGGAACACCTGTTGTAAAAGAAGATTTTTTACAAAAAGGAACAGAGCAAGTTGCTGCAGGATATGTGGCGTATGGTACATCAACAATGTTAGTTTTTACGACAGGTAGTGGAGTGAATGGGTTTACTTTAAATCAAGCAATTGGAACATTTTATTTATCACATCCAGATATGCAAATACCTGATATAGGAAGAATTTATTCTGTTTCGGAAGGATATTACACTTATTTTCAAGATGGTATGAAACGATTTTTAGTTCATTGTAAAGATTTAGTTCCAGAAGATAACAGACCATATACAGCACGTTATATTGGTTCGTTAGTTGCTGATTTTCATAGGAATATGTTGAAAGGGGGGATTTATATTTATCCTGCGACAAGGTTATCGCCTAATGGAAAATTAAGGTTATTGTACGAATGTAATCCGATGGCTTTTTTATGTGAACAAGCAGGAGGGAAGGCATCTGATGGATTTACACGAATTTTAGATATCAAACCAACAGAATTGCATCAAAGAGTTCCTTTTTATTGTGGGAGTACGAAAATGGTCGAAAAAGCAGAAGAGTTTATGCAAAAATATTCTTCTGATGAAAAACCAATATATTAATAATAATTTATATTTGCTTTTATGCAATTTGATTTAAAAACAACAGACGATAAGTCTAAGGCGAGGGCAGGAGTCATTACAACGGATCACGGAACGATTGAAACCCCTATTTTTATGCCTGTGGGAACGGTGGCAACGGTAAAGGGAGTGCATCAAACGGAATTAAAAAATGAAATAAATCCTGATATTATTTTAGGAAATACCTACCATTTATATTTAAGACCAACAACCACGATTTTAGAGGGAGCGGGAGGACTTCATAAATTTATGAATTGGGATAGAAATATTTTAACCGATTCAGGAGGATTTCAAGTATATTCCTTAGCTGCAAACCGAAAAATTACGGAAGAAGGTGTGAAATTTAAAAGTCATATTGATGGCTCTACACATTTCTTTTCGCCTGAAAACGTGATGGAAATTCAGCGTTCTATTGGAGCTGATATTATTATGGCTTTCGATGAATGTCCGGCAGCAATGTCTTCATATAATTATACGAAAAATTCAATGGATATGACGCATCGTTGGCTGAAACGTTGTGTTAATCATTTAGAAAAAGTGCCACCAAAATATGGTTATAATCAATCATTATTTCCAATTGTGCAAGGTGGAGTTTTTAGAGATTTACGTAAACAATCGGCTGAATTTATTTCTTCTGTTGAGGCAGATGGAAACGCTATTGGTGGGCTTTCGGTGGGCGAACCTGCTGAAAAAATGTACGAAATGACAGATTTAGTTTGTGACATTTTACCAGAAGATAAACCACGTTATTTAATGGGAGTTGGTACGCCTATTAATATCTTGGAAAACATTGCTTTAGGTGTTGATATGTTTGATTGTGTGATGCCTACACGAAACGCACGAAATGGAATGTTATTTACGGCTCATGGAACGATAAATATCAAAAATAGAAAATGGGCTGATGATTTTTCTCCAATTGATGAAATGGGGATTACTTTTGTGGATACGATGTATTCTAAGGCGTATTTGCGTCATTTGTTTGCATCAAAAGAAATGTTAGGAAAACAGATAGCATCAATTCATAATTTAGGTTTTTATTTGTGGTTAGTTCGTGAGGCAAGAAAACATATTTTAGCCGGCGATTTCTCTGAATGGAAAGCAAAAATGGTAAAACAAATGGATAAAAGATTGTAGATTTGTTTATGAGGTTTATGAAGTTTATAAGGTTTATGGAGTTTGAAAAGTTTATAAAGTTTATGAGGTTTATGAAGTTGAGTCACCCTATAAACCATATCAACCATATCAACCTATATCAACCCTATAAACGTATCAACTATGAAAATAATCGATAGGTACATATTAAAACGATTTTTGTTAACTTTTGCATTTACACTGTTAATATTGTTGCCTATTACAGTAGCGGTAGATTTTGCAGAAAAAACAAATAAGTTTTTAGACAATAAAGCATTAACAAGTCATGAAATTATTTATGATTATTATGTTAATTTTGTGGTTTATTTTGGGAATACGTTTATGCCCTTGGCTTTGTTTTTGGCGGTTATTATTTTTACCTCAAGAATGGCAAATAATACTGAAATTATCGCAATAAATGATGCTCAAGTTTCATTTACAAGAATGTTATTTCCGTATTTTATAGGAGCGACTTTGGTAACCGTTTTTGCCTTGACAATGAACCATTATATCGTGCCGATTTCCAATAAAACAAAAAATGCTTTTGAAACAAAATATCTTAGCAAAAAAGGCAAGAAAAATTACATTGATGATTTTAGTTTGCAGTTAGATGACAATGTTTATATTCATTTTAGAGATTTTAATTTAGAGACAAATGAGGGGACAAGATTTTCAATTGATACTTATGATGGTTTAAAATTGAAATCAAAATTTATGGTGGAACGTATCATTTGGAATCCTGAGAAAAAAACTTTTACCTTAAAAGATTGGACAAATCGAATTGTAGGAAAAGAAGATAAAATTACTTACGGAAAAACGAAAGATACAACCTTTGTTTTCTCGCCTAAAGATTTTGATTATGAGAATATTACGGCTTTTGAAATGAATACGCCAACCTTGAAAAAATTTATAGATGTATCTAAAAAACGTGGGGTAAAAAATTTAAATCCGTATTTGGTAGAACTTTATAAGCGAACGAGTTTACCTATTGCTACTTTTTTTCTAACGATGATTGCTGTTGGTGTATCGTATAAGAAAAAAAGAGGAGGTATGGGATTCAATCTTGCAGTGGGTATTGCGTTGATGTTTACCTATGTTTTTTGTTTAAAAGTTTCAGAGGTTTTAGGAGCTGTTCCTGAGGTAAATCCGTTTATTTATGTTTGGACTCCGAATGTTTTATTTGGTTTAGTGGCAATTTTTTTATTTTTCAATGCAAGAGGGAAAGCTTAGAAATTATTTGTCTCTCCATTTGATAGTATTGGTTTGGGGATTGACGGCGAATTTAGGAAAATTGATTACTGTTGGAGCAATTCCGATAGTATTTTTTAGAATGCTGATTGCTGTTTTGCTGATTTTTGGATTTATTTTGTTTTTCGATAGAACAAAATTTGACGTATCTTTAAAATCACTTTTAAATTTTGTTATTGGTGGAACGCTTATTTCGTTTCATTGGTTGACTTTTTACCATGCAATAAAAGTTTCAAATATTTCCATAACCGTTGTAACTTTGAGTAGTGGAACATTTTTTACTTCTATTTTAGAGCCAATTTATTTTAAGAAAAAAATCGATTATTTCGAAGTTTTTGCAGGGTTATTAATAATTTATTGTATTTATTTGATGAATTTTGATTCTAGTGATCAATTTTTTACACTAGATAATACGAATTTTAAAGGCATCTTATATGCTTTGGTGTCTGCGTTGTTATCTTCTGTGTTTTCAATATTTAATGCCAAATTGATGAAAACAAATGATCCTGTGAATGTAGCTTTTTATGAATTATTATTTGGGGTTATTTGCGTGGCAATACTCATCAGTTTTATGGGAGGTTTTGAATTTTCATTTTTCGAATTATCCTCTTCAAACTGGTTGTATTTGTTTATTTTGGGGAGTTTATGCACCGCTTGGACTTTCGTGGCATCTAATAAAATAATGCGTCATTTTTCTGCATATACTGTGATGTTGAGTATTAATATGGAGCCTATTTATGCAATTGTTTTGGCTTTAATTCTTTTTGAAGAAAGCGAAAAAATGAGTTCCCAATTTTATCTCGGCGCAGTTGTTATTTTCTTAATTATTATCGCGGAGGCTATCGTTAAGAAAATTAGATATAAATGGTTACAGAAAATGAAATAATTCTTTAAAATAAATGTGCACATAACAGGAGTCGAACCTGCACGTCCGTACGGACACTACCCCCTCAAGGTAGCGTGTCTACCAATTCCACCATATGTGCAAATAAAAAAAGTTAAGCAATTGCTTAACTTTTTGTGACCGGGCTGGGGCTCGAACCCAGGACCCTCTCCTTAAAAGGGAGATGCTCTACCAACTGAGCTACCCGGTCTTAGTAAAACCGAGTGCAAATATATATACTTTTTGTAATCTGACAAAAATATTTTTATATTTTTTATATTTTTTTTAATTTTAAAAATATAGTTTTTTGATTTTTAATAATTTAAACTATTTTTTAAAAGTTTTTTGGCATATTTGCAAAAAATAATCTTTATGGAAATAGTTTTAATGGGATATATGGCAAGTGGAAAAACCTCTGTTGGTAAAAAACTTGCTCAATTGATGAATTTAGATTTCATAGATTTAGACAACTATATTCAAAGTCAAGAAAAAAAATCTATTAATGAATTATTCGAAAGTGAAGGCGAAATATATTTTAGATTAAAAGAATCGGAATATTTAAAAGAAATTTTAAACCAAAAACAAAATTATGTTTTAAGTTTGGGTGGAGGTACGCCTTGTTATGCAAATAATAGCCTTGAAATTATAGAATCATCAGCCAAATCTTTTTATTTAAAAGCATCTTTACAAACCTTGTATCAACGATTATTGTCAGAAAAAGAATCACGTCCACTAATTCAAACTATTTCTGATGAAGAATTGAAAGATTTTATTTCAAAACATCTTTTTGAAAGAAATTCGTACTATCAACAGGCTGATAAAATAATCACTGTCGACAATAAAACGATAGAAGAAATAGCCGATGAAATTATTCAGGGAGTCGGTTAATACCAATAGAGCCTTTTTTGACAGCTTTATAATTTTCATAGCAATTTAAAATGGCTTCGATAAGTTGTAAATCACTAGCTTTTTTGATAAAATAATCAGAATAATTACAATTTGAAAGTAATTTAGTCAACTCCTCACGATTCATTTCGAGGTATTCCATCATTACTTCTCGGTCAAATTTACCAGCAAACATATCACGTAATTTATCTTCTTTTTTAAGTTTTTTTAATTTACGTAAATTTTTAGGTTTTTTACCAAATAGATTATAAACTGCATCAACAGGATTAAATATTTTAGATAAAAGCGAAACTTTTTTAGGTTTATTTACTTCATAAGTTTGTTTTACACCGTTCAATTTGACTCGAGTAAATCGTTCTTTCGGAACTTGATTGATATCAACTTCTAAAACACCTATAAGTTTAGTCGATTTTACGACAACTTCCTTTATTTTTTCAGGTTTTTCGTGTAAAGCAACTTCGATTAAATCAATTTTTAATAAATCATTGGTAACTTTTAGTTTTATGGATTCATATCCAACATAAGAAATAATCAAGGTGTCATTTACTTTCGCAAGAATGTTAAAATTCCCTTTATTATCTGTTGATGTTCCGTTTACAGAGTTTAAATTCAGGATATTAGCCCCAACTAAAACTTTTTTTTCTTTTCGTGTTATTACTTTACCATTAATTTCATTTTGAGAAAAAACAGTAAACGAATACATCAATAATATTAAAAACAGATATTTTTTCATATTTACAAAATTACCTAAAAAAGTTATCGCTTTTTTAAATTTTTATTTTAATCCTCTTGCTTTTAGCATTGGTTCTGGTTGCGGGTCTCTTCCTGTAAATGCTTTGTACATTTCAGCATAATCCATTGTATTTCCTTTAGATAAAATCATTTCACGGAATCTTTGTCCATTTTCACGAGTCAATAAACCGTTGTTTTTGAACCAATCATAAGCATCGTGACTTATTAATTCTGTCCATAAATATGAATAATATCCAGCAGCATATCCGCCACTAAAAATATGAGAAAAATAAGAAGAACGATATCTTGGTGGCACTTCATCAAGTCTTAATTTCATTCTTTCTAAAGCATTTTTCTCAAATACATTAGCATCTTCTATTGCCTCATCAGCCTTAATCGTGTGCCATTGCATGTCTAAATTTGAGGCTGCTAAATTTTCAATGATAGAATAACCTTGGTTAAAAGTTCCAGCATTTTTTAATTTGTCTAATAATTCTTGAGGAATTACTTCGCCTGTTTTATAATGTTTTGCATAATTATTTAAGATGTCAGGATGTGTCATCCAATTTTCATTAAATTGCGACGGAAATTCAACAAAATCTCTAGAAACACTAGAGCCTGATAATGATGCATATTTTTGGTTGGCAAAAAATCCATGTAACGCATGACCAAATTCATGGAACATTGTATTTACATTGTCATAGGTGATTAAAGCAGGTTTCCCTTTTTGTGGTTTTTGGAAATTACAAACATTGTAAACAACAGGTTTTTGATTACGTAGTTTAGACTGTTTTACAAAAACACTCATCCATGCACCACCTCGTTTTGTATCTCTTGCGAAATAATCTCCGTAGAACAATCCTAATTTAGAGCCATCTTCTTCAAATAGCTCATATACAACAACATCAGGATGATAAGTTGGGATATCAGTACGTTTTTTAAAAGTGATTCCGTATAATTTTGTAGCTGCAAAAAATATTCCGTCTTCTAGCACTTTAGTTAATTCAAAATAAGGTTTGATTTCATTTTCATCTAAACTATATTTCGATTTTTTTACTTTTCCTGCATAGTAATTCCAGTCGCTAGCTTCTAATTTAAACTTATCCGTTTTATTGATTTCTTTCTGAATTTCTTTCTTTTCATTTTTTACTTTTTGCAATCCACCCGGAACTAAACCGGCAAACATTTCAAAAACTTTTTTCGGATTATCTGCCATTGTTCCTTGTAAACTCCAAGATGCATAATCGTCAAAACCTAATAATTTCGCTTTTTTAGCTCTTAACAAAGCCATTTTTATTACTAAATCATTGGTGTTATAGGTTCCGCCGTCAGTTCTCATATATGATTTTTCGAAGAGTTGCTTTCTAACTTCTCTATCTTCAATATTCGCTAAATCAGGCTGTTGTGTAGTGTTTTGTAATTGAATATAACAATTTGTATCATCTTGCGCATATGTGTTGATTTGGTCTTCTGATAAACCTTTTAATTTACTTTTATCAACTTTTAAACCACCTTTTTTCATTGAAGATAAAACATTGTCTTTGAACTTTTTAGATAATACAGCTAATTCTGAATTAATCTTTTTTAGTTCGTTTTTTTGTTGTTCATTTAGATTTGCTCCTGATTTAGTGAAATTTTTATAAACTTCTTTCACTAAATGTTTAGATTCAGGATCTAAATTTAAGCTATCTAATTGATTATAAACTGTTTTAATACGTTTAAATAATTTTGCATTTAATAAAATATCATCTTTGTGTTTTGAAAATTTCGGAGCAAGTTCTTCTTCAATTTTTTTGATACTATCATTTGAATGAGCACTTGACAATCCGTAGAAAACATTTGTTACCTGATTTAACATTTTAGAACTTTCTTCCAATGCTAAAATGGTGTTTTCGAATGTTGGTTTTTCTGTGTTTGTAACGATTTTTTCAATTTCTTGATTTTGAATTTTCATTCCCTCTAAAATAGCAGGAAGAAAATGTTTATTTTTGATTTTAGAAAAATCAGGTGCGCCATAATCAAGCGTACTTTTTACTAATAAAGGATTATCATATTCCATTTCTACTGTCTTGTTTTTAACAGGTTTTCGGGCCTCTTTTTTATTTTCTTTTTCACAGCTAACTATTGTGATAGCTAATGAAATAAGAGGAATCATTATTTTTTTCATTTTTTATTTTAATTTTGATTTCAAATTGCTAAAATACAATTTTTTATATTTCCATTTCAATAAAATGTATCAAAGGAGATATAAAATAAAACCCTGCTAAAAAGTAGGGTTTTTTACTTACGTTGTAAATAGTATCGTTTTTATTCTTCTTATTCTTCCATAGAGTGGTAAACTTGATTGACGTCGTCATCTTCTTCGAGGCGTTCAATGAGTTTGTTTACATCTTCTTTTTGTTCATCAGATAAGGCTGTTGTTGTGGTCGGAATACGTTCAAATTCCGAAGAAATAATTTCTATATTTTTTTCCTCTAAATAACCTTGTATTGAGCCAAATTGATTAAAAGGAGCATACAACATTATAGTACTATCTTCCTCATCAGCAAAAACTTCTTCTACATCAAATTCAATCATTTCCATTTCAAATTCTTCCAAATCCATACCTAAAGAATCTTCTTTTACTTTGAAATTTACAACGTGGTCAAACATAAATGCTACAGAACCAGAGGTTCCTAAGTTTCCGTTGCATTTATTGAATGCTGCACGAACATTGGCAACTGTTCTGTTGTTGTTGTTTGTTGCTGTTTCGACTAATACTGCAATTCCGTGAGGAGCATAACCTTCAAATAAAACTTCTTTATAGTTTTCGGTATTTTTATCAGATGCTTTTTTGATTGCACGTTCGATATTGTCTTTAGGCATATTTGCAGCCTTTGCATTTTGAATAACGACACGAAGCCTTGAATTGGTTTCAGGATTAGGACCACCTTCTTTTACTGCCATTACAATATCTTTACCAATACGTGTAAAGGTTTTAGCCATTGCAGCCCAACGTTTCATTTTTCGTGCTTTTCTAAATTCAAATGCTCTTCCCATTTCTTAAATGATTTTTAGTGTTAATTAGGCAAAAATAATAAATTATCCTAAAAAGTAATTTTTTAATCTATATAAAAAAATAATTTCATTTTTAAAGTATATTTATTTGACTGATTATCAGTAATGTTTGTTAAAAAATCAAATACTTGTTAATAAAATATTTTTAACTTTAGATATATTAGAATATATTTGTACCTTAAAATTAAATTGTACAAAGTTTATGAAATTCATAGTATCAAGTTCACAGTTATTAAAACAATTGCAGGTTTTAAATGGTGTGATTAATAGTAGTAACACGCTACCAATATTAGATAATTTTTTATTTGATTTATCTGAAAATCAACTAAAAATAACAGCATCTGATTTAGAAACTACCATGAGTGCAACGATTGAGGTGGAAAGTACAGATACATCATCAATAGCAATTAATGCTAGGTTGTTGTTAGAAGCTCTGAAAACTTTTGCAGACCAACCTTTGACATTCAAAACAGATGATAACAAGGTTGAAATAGTATCTCAGCAAGGAAATTATGACATGGCTTATTTTGACGGTGAAGAATTTCCTAAGGCTGTAGAATTACCATCTCCTTCTAAGACTGAATTGCCTGCAACTATTTTATCAGAAGCAATAGTAAAAACACTATTTGCAACAGGAAATGATGATTTAAGACCTGTTATGAGTGGAGTTTTCTTTCAATTTACAACAAAAGAATTGACCTTTGTTGCTACCGATGCTCATAAATTAGTAAAATATTCTAGAACGGACATCAAAGCAGATAAAAATACAGAATTTATCATGCCTAAAAAACCATTGAATATTTTAAAAGGAATTTTAGGAAATGAAGAAAATGTTACCATAGAATATAATGATTCGAATGCTAAATTTACATTTTCTAATGTAGAGTTAACATGTCGTTTAATTGATGGTAAATATCCTAATTATGAGGCTGTTATTCCTAAGGAAAATCCAAATAAATTAACCATTGATAGAGCTTCTTTTTTGAATTCTGTTAAGCGTGTTTCTATTTTCTCAAGTAAAACAACACATCAGGTTCGTTTGAAAATGGCAGGAAAAGAATTAAATATTTCTGCAGAAGATTTAGATTTTTCTAATAAGGCAGATGAAAGACTGCAATGTGATTATCAAGGAGATGATATGCAGATAGGGTTTAATTCACGTTTTTTAAGTGAGATGCTTAGTAACTTAAGCTCTAATGATGTACAAATAGAATTAAGTTTGCCAAATCGTGCAGGAATTTTAACTCCTATAGATGGAACAGATGAAGGAGAACATATCATGATGATCGTAATGCCAGTAATGTTAAACAATTAATACCAAAAATACATGGGAAAAATAATAGCAATAGCCAATCAAAAAGGAGGAGTTGGAAAAACGACTACCTCTGTGAATTTAGCAGCGGCTCTTGGAGTGCTTGAGCAAAAAGTGTTATTAATTGATGCAGATCCTCAAGCAAATGCAACTTCTGGATTAGGAATTGACATTGAAACTGTTGAGCAAGGAACGTATGAATTATTAGAACATACTGCGACTGCTGAAGAATTGATTATGGAAACAGATTCTCCAAACGTTGATTTAATTCCTGCTCATATTGATTTAGTGGCTATCGAAATTGAATTGGTAGATAAGGAGCAACGAGAATATATGCTTAAAAAAACCTTGGAAAGTGTTAGGGATAAATATGATTATATTTTGATTGATTGTGCGCCTTCTTTAGGGTTGATTACTTTAAATTCTCTTGTTGCTGCAAATTCAGTTGCTATTCCTATTCAGTGTGAATATTTTGCATTAGAGGGATTAGGAAAATTATTGAATACTATAAAAGGTGTACAAAAAATTCATAATCCAGAGTTAACCATTGAGGGATTGTTATTAACGATGTATGATTCACGTCTTCGATTATCAAATCAAGTAGTGGAAGAGGTGCGTAAGCATTTCAGTTCTATGGTGTTTGATTCTGTAATTAATCGAAATATTAAATTGAGTGAGGCGCCTAGTTACGGAGAGAGTATTATTACTTATGATGCAACTAGTAAAGGAGCAGAAAATTATATCGAATTAGCAAACGAAATTATTAGTAAGAATAAATAAAATATCAGTTTAAGGTAATGGCGAAAGCGAAAAAAAGACAGGCAATGGGACGTGGTTTAGGAGCAATCCTAAATTCGCAAGAAGTTGAGGAAGTTAAATCAGCAGATGATAAAAATGCTGAAAAATTAGTCGGAAATATAGTTGAAATCGAGTTGGATTCAATAGAAGTGAATCCTTTTCAGCCGCGTACTCATTTTGATGAAAGTGCTTTACAAGAATTAGCAAATTCTATTAAGGAGTTGGGTATTATTCAGCCAATTACAGTAAATAAATTAGATTCTGGTAAATTTCAATTGGTTTCAGGGGAGCGTCGTTTTAGAGCCTCAAAATCAATAGGATTAAAAACAATTCCTGCATATATCCGTATTTTGAACGATCAGGCAATGCTTGAAATGGCATTGGTTGAAAATATTCAACGTCAGGATTTAGACCCTATCGAGGTTGCTTTGTCTTATCAAAGACTTATTGACGAAATCAAACTAACTCAAGAGGAACTTAGTGTTAGAGTAGGAAAAAAGCGTTCTACGGTAACCAATTATTTACGACTTTTGAAATTAGATCCAATTGTTCAATCAGGAATGCGTGATGGATTTATTTCTATGGGGCATGGACGAGCATTGATTAATATTTCGAGCTATAGTGACCAATTGGCTGTTTACGAAAAAATAATGCGTGATAAATTATCTGTTCGTCAAACAGAAGAGGTTGTTAAGAATTTAAAAAATGGAAAAACGCCAACAAGTTCAAAACCTAAAAAAGTAGTACCTGCTTATGTTAAAGAAAGTACTAGTTATTTTAGTGATTATTTTGGTAGTAAAACGAGTATTTCGGTGGGCTCAAACGGAAAAGGTAAAATTAGCATTCCGTTTTCATCAGAAAAAGATTTGGAGCGAATTAAACAATTATTAAAATAATTTTGAAATTATTTAAATACATAATAATTATTTGTTTTTTTATTAGTGGTGCTTATGGTCAAAAAGACAGCATTTCTTCTAATATTGAAATTAAATTAAAAAATAAATATAACCCGCTTTCCCCTTCGAAAGCGGCGTTTTATTCTGCAATATTTCCAGGAGCAGGGCAGATTTATAACAAACGTTATTGGTGGCAATTGCCTTTAATTTATGGAGGAATGGGCGCTGCAACATATTATTATATTTCAAATAATAATGCCTATAATCGTTATAGAACTGCGTACAAACGAAGAAAAGCAGGAATGTCCGACCAATATGATGGAAAAGGGGATAAGCCGTTAATTTCATTAAAAGGTTTAGAAAGAGCGCAACTGCAAACAAGGAAAAATAGGGAAATGTCAATGTTGTGTTTGGTGGGGACTTATGTCTTACAAATTGTGGAGGCGAGTGTTACGGCTCATTTATTACAATTTGATGATGATGATGATTTATCGATTGCTCCTGTTACCATTCCACAAAAAAACGAATTTGAAACTCCAAAACTTGGAGTATCAGTAAAATATACTTTTTAAAAAATGAAAATTGCATTATTAGGCTATGGTCGAATGGGGAAAGAGATAGAAACCATTGCCATAGATAGAGGTCATGAGATTGTATTAAGATATAAAGGTGAGGGAGAATTAAATCTTGATGATTGCGATATAGCAATTGATTTTAGTGTTCCTACTTCGGCTTATGAAAATATCTCGGCATGTATTGAAAAAAATATTCCTGTTGTTTCAGGAACGACTGGTTGGCTTAATCGTTACGATGAAATAACCAAACTTTGTGAAGAGAAAAAAGGGGCTTTTATATATGCCTCAAATTTTAGTCTTGGCGTTAATATATTTTTTGAATTAAATAAAAAATTAGCAGAAATGATGGCTAATTTATCTCAATATCAGGTTGGTATTGAGGAAACTCATCATACGCAAAAGTTGGATGCTCCAAGTGGAACAGCGATAAGTCTTGCTGATGGAATTATTCAAAATTCAGCAAAGCAAAAATGGGAATTAGACGGCGTTTGTAGTGATGAGATTATTCCTATAAAAGCTATTAGAACTCCAAATGTACCTGGTACACATTTGATAAAATACACATCAGATGTTGATACTATTGAAATCAAACATACGGCACATAATAGAAAAGGTTTTGCTTTGGGGGCTGTGATAGCCTCGGAGTGGCTTGTTGGAAAAAAAGGAATTTACACAATGAAAGATGTATTAGGAATTTAAAAAAATAAATTAAAACTAAAATTATGATTATTTACGGAACAAGAGCAACAAAAATTCACACAGAAGAAACTACTGCAAAATGTGATTATTGCAAAGATAAAAGAAGACATTTATTTACATTTTTTTCAAAATATGTGCATGTATTTTGGATACCATTATTCCCTGTGTCTAAAAAGGGAGTTTCTGAGTGTACGCATTGTAAATCAACCAATGAAGAAAAATACATGAATCAAGAACTTAAAAGAGCGTATGATGAAATTAAGTTAAATGCAAAAAGACCATTTTGGCAATGGATTGGCTTGATACTAATAGGTGTATTTTTTGTATTACCAATAATTTTGACTTTATTATTTCAAGCTTAAAAAAAAATGGCATAAATATTGTTAAGTTAATTATAAATTAGGTAAATACATTTTTTTTTACGTAATTTGTAATAAATTTAAAACCATTAAAATAATATCATGAAAAAAATTTTAGTAACAGCAATTTTGTTTATTTCGTTTAGTGCATTTTCTCAGGTTTCTTTAGCGCCTACAAAAACAAAACGAATTAGTAGTGTTAATAATGCTCATATTGAGGAGGTAGAAAAGAAAAGATATGATTTTTTCTTTAAAAATATGAATGCAACAGAACACGAATTTGTTAAATTTAGTTTTAGAGCAGGGAACACAACTGATTTTAACGATATTTATAACATTATCATTAACGGATTTGAAACAGCAGTTACTGATGATGTGATTAAAATAAAATCTAATGAAGAAATTATAGGAATGAAATATGTTAATCAAAATGGTATCCGTGTTGTACAATTCTTAAAATATAAAGATGATGGAGTAGCATCTTCTAGAATGTTTACTATTGAAGAAATTAACGAGTTGTTTAAAAAATAATTTAATTTATTTTTGATTTTAGAAATCCGAGTTTATGCTCGGATTTTTTATGATTTATAAAATTATTATAAAAAATTATTGAAAAATGAACATCGTAATCACAGGAACAAGCAGAGGAATAGGATTTCAGTTGGCACAACAATTTGCAGAGGCAGGGCATCAAGTGTTGGCATTATCACGAAATACAAAGCCTTTGAAAGAGGTTAATCATAAAAATATTTCAATTCTTTCTGTAGATTTATCTTCGGAAAAAGATATCGAAAAAGTTACAGAATTAGTGAAACAAAAATGGCAAAATATTGATATTCTGATAAATAACGCAGGAAAACTTATCAATAAACCATTTTCACAATTAACCTCCGATGATTTTTTACAAGTGTATCAAGTCAATGTGTTTGCAGTGGCATCGCTTACCAAAAATTTGCTTCCGTTTATGCAAAAAGGTAGCCACGTGGTTACTATTAGTTCAATGGGCGGAATTCAAGGAAGCATGAAATTTGCTGGTTTGGCGGCGTATAGTTCTTCCAAAGGTGCCGTGATTACCTTGTCGGAATTGTTAGCAGAAGAATACAAAGAACAAGGGATTTCGTTTAATGTTTTGGCACTTGGAGCGGTACAAACCGAAATGTTAGCCGAGGCATTTCCTGATTATCAAGCACCGATTTCAGCTGGAGGAATGGCAACTTATATTTTTGATTTCGCACTAAACGGAAATAAATATTTTAACGGAAAAGTATTACAAGTTTCGAGCACTACACCTTAATCTAAAAATTTCTGTTGAATTTCTTTGGTCGGAACCATACATTTATTGCGTTTTCCAAACCATTTATATCGATTTTTAGCGATGATATCGTAGCAAAAATCACGAATAGGTTTGGGAATAATCCAAAAAATAAAAAGCAATTTCCATAATAAACCGAATTCGCTAACAATCCTTAAAATAGCAGAAGATTTATAGTGAATTTGGTTATTTTTATACAATAAAATAGAATCTATACTAGTATTAAAATGATGTTGATGTAGTATTTTTGTAGCTGTTTTAGAGTTTAAAGATGTAAAAACAAAACGATTTTTCACATCTAATGAGATGATTTTTTGAACACTAGAATTACATAAATTACAAAATCCATCAAATAGGATAAGTTGTTTATTTACAGGTATTTTAATAATTTTATTCAAACTTTTTTTGTTTAAGCTCAAAATCTTTTCCTAGATAAACTTTTCGAACCATTTCATCTTTCGCCAAATCCTTAGGAACACCTGTTCTTAGAATTCCACCATTGTACATTAAATAGGTTCTATCTGTAATTGCCAAAGTTGCTTGAACATCGTGATCGGTTATTAAAATTCCAATGTTTTTTGTTTTCAATTTCGATACAATATGTTGAATGTCTTCAACAGCGATAGGGTCAACCCCTGCAAAAGGCTCATCAAGAAGGATAAATTTAGGATCTGATGCCAAACATCTCGCTATTTCTGTTCTTCTGCGTTCGCCTCCAGAAAGCAAATCACCTCTGTTTTTACGAACATGACCAAGACTAAATTCCTCAATCAATTCTTCCAATCGTTCTTTGCGTTCTTTGCGTGTTCTGTCTGTAAATTCTAAGGCTGCCATGATATTATCTTCAATAGATAATTTTCGAAATACAGATGCTTCTTGTGCTAAATAACCGATTCCTTTTTGTGCTCGTTTATACATAGCATCATTGGTGATTTCTTCGTCATTGAGGAATATTTTCCCTTTATTAGGCTTAATCATTCCTACAATCATATAAAAAGATGTTGTTTTTCCTGCTCCATTTGGCCCTAATAAACCGATGATTTCTCCTTGATTTACCTCCAATGAAATTCCTTTAACAACCTCTCTTTTTCCGTATATTTTTACGATATTATCCGCTCTTAAAATCATATGCTATTTAGTAGTTTTAAGTTGATTTTGATTCCTTTTGTTGATGATAATTGACATATAAATGCTGATTTCATAAAGTAACATAATCGGAGCAGATACAATTAATTGACTGGCGACATCTGGTGGCGTTATGATTGCAGATACAATTAAAACCACAACAAAGGCGTGTTTTCGGTATTCTTTTAGATGTTTTGGCTCTATAATTCCAATTTTTGTCAGGAAAATAATAAGGATTGGCAATTCGAAAAATAAACCTATTCCTATTAAAGTATTTGTTACTAAACTAATGTAAGCATCTAATTTAAAGTTATTTACGATAGTTGTCGAAATTTGATAATTATAAAAGAAATACACCGACATTGGTATAATTACAAAGTAACTAAATAAAATTCCGATAAAGAATAATAATGACGACCAAAAAATAAAACCTTTTGATTTTTTTCGTTCGTTGTCCTTTAATCCCGGAGCGATGAAACGCCAAATTTCAAACAAAACATAAGGAAACGCAAACACAAATCCTAATATCATTGATGCCCAAATTGCAGTCATCAATTGTTGTGAGGGGTTTAGAGCCTGTAATGTTTGATTAAAACTAATATTACAAAAACTACTTTCCGAGCCAAATTTGGAAAAAACATCACAGAAAAAAGTGTATGTAGGAAAATCGGGCTTTAGATGAGCAAATAACACCAAGTCAAATACTGTTTCTTGAAAAGCAAAAATAATAATAGCAAATGCAAAAATTGCTATAAAACTCCGTATTATGTGCCATCTTAATTCTTCAAGATGATCCAAAAATGACATTTCTTTTTCCATAAATAAGGCTACATTTTTGGCTATTGTTGAGTTGTTAAAATAACAAACTCAACAATAAACCTTAAATTATTAAGTTAGCATTCCTCCATCAACTGACAAAGTTTGCCCTGTAATGTATGAACTCATATCAGAGGCTAAAAATACACAGGCATTTGCAATATCTAGTGGTGTTCCTCCACGTTTTAACGGAATTTCTTGTCGCCAACCTTCAACAACTTTTTCATCAAGTTTTGCTGTCATTTCGGTTTCAATGAACCCCGGAGCAACCACATTACTACGGATATTTCTCGAACCTAATTCCAACGCCACAGATTTTGAAAAACCTAAAATTCCTGCTTTTGATGCCGCGTAATTTGCTTGCCCTGCATTTCCTTTAAGTCCCACAACCGAACTCATATTAATGATTGAACCTTTGCGTTGTTTCATCATCGGTTTGATAACTGCTTTGGTTAAATTGAAAACAGATTTTAAATTAACCTCGATTACTTTATCAAAATCATCTTCTGAAATTCGCATTAATAAATTATCCTTTGTAATTCCCGCATTATTGATTAATACATCAATGCTACCGAACTCTTTTAATACCGTATCGGCTAATTCTTGTGCTAATTTGAAATCAGCCGCATTTGACTGATATCCTTTGGCTTTTACGCCGAATGCTGTCAATTCTTTTTCCAAAGAGGTAGCCGCATCAACAGAAGAATTGTAAGTAAAAGCGATGTTTGCTCCTTGTTTTGCAAATTCCAAAGCTATTCCTCGCCCAATTCCACGAGTAGCCCCTGTTATAATTGCCGTTTTGTTTTCTAATAATTTCATAATTACTTTTTATAGTTAAATAAATAATCAATATCTAATTCCTGTACTTTTCCGAATTTACTCAACAATTTCGTGTCAAGATTATTTTTATTTCCGATTAAGAGCACATCAAATTTTGAATTTTTAATATTCTTATCAAAGAATTTTTGTAAATCTTCAAATGTTAATTTTTTGATATCTTCATAAATGTCTTTACGAATATCGTAATTGATTCCTAATTTTTTTAAATTTTCATAGTTCCAGAAAATATTTGTTTTTGTAATACGTTCTGCCTCTATTTTTTTCAATGCCGATTTTTTCGATGCATTAAATTGATTTTCAGACTTTGGCAAATTATTCATTAGTTCAATCATTGCCTCTGTGGCTTGTTGCAACTTGTTTGCCTGCGTTCCGATGTAAGCAATTGTGTAATTAGCATCTTCTTTTTTTCGAGGTTTTCTATATCCTGCAAAAGCCGAATACGCCAAGGATTTACTCTCTCGAATTTCTTGAAAAACAATCGAAGATAATCCACTACCAAAATACGAATTAAACAAAGCAGAAATGGCTAATTCATCCGTATCAAAATGACCTTTTTTCGCTAATAAAATCATTTCAACTTGCACCATATCATAATTTACAAAATAAACATTACCGCCTGTTTTTTGTTCGACAAAGGTTTCTTTTTTCGGATACTCCTTTAATTTTTTTGGAACGTTATAAGAATTATTCAGCGTTTCAACTACGTGATTAATATCTTTTCCGTAATAAAAAATTCGTTGTTTATAATTTTTTAAATCTTTAATAAGAGTGACTAACTCCTCAGGTTTAATATTTTTTAACTCTTCGGATGTGTAAATATTTCGATATTCTGAATGCTCACCATATCTAGCATAATTATATAAACCGCCCCAAAGGATTTCCCTTTTATCAGTTTTCATATTCATACGAGATTTTTCAATTTTATCAAGATATTTTTGATAAGCTTGATGATCTACTTTAGCATTTTCGTATAAATGATTTAGTAATTCTAATCCTTTTGCGAGGTTTTCTTTTAAACCTTTAATTCCTAAATAAGTTTTGTCTTTTAAGACTTTTGTAAAATAACTAATACCTAATTTATAGAATTCTTTTTTTAGTTCTTCAGCTGTGTATTTATCTGTTCCTAAGTAATTTAAATACTTTGAGGCAAGAGCTAATTTTTTATTGCTATTACGCCCCATATCAAAAATAAAATCTAGCTCAAACAAATCGTTATTTGGATTATTGATATAAGAAATTTCTATTCCTGAATTGATTTTAGTTTCTTTAATTTCTTTATCATAATCAATGAATTTAGCCTGTAATTTATCGGATTTAACAGCTAAAAAGTTCTTTACAAAATCAGACATTTTTCCTCGATTAAGGTGAACAGGCGAAATGTTAGGATTTTCTACTTTATAGGTGTTTTTATCTTTTCCTTTTCGTTTGTAAACAACAACGTAATTATTTTTATAAAATTTATTAGCAAAATCAACTAGTTCTTTTTTACTGATTTTTTTAAGTTCATTTAAAAATTTCACCTCATCTTTCCAATCAACATGATGAATGAAAGCATTATAATAAGCGGTGGCGAGAGCTGTACTATTTTCTTGATTTCTTGTTTGTGATAATTTTAAATCGTTGATTACCGCTTCCATCATCCAATCGTCAAAATTACCTTTTTTTAGATTTTCGATTTGTTCTAATAATAAATCTTTGGTTTGTTCTAGACTTTGACCTTGTTTTGGATTTGCATTAAAGACGTGAAAACCATAGTCATTTAAAAATAATGCAGAGCTACCAGCTTTTTGTACTAATTGCTTTTGATTCAAATTTAAATCAATAAGTCCTGCATGCCCATTGGTTAAAATCATATCACAAAGCGTGATGTATTTTCTATCTTCAGAATTAACAGAATTTGTTCTAAAAGAAAGACTTACCGCCTCGTTTGTTGGTCCGAAAACTTCTTTTATAATTGGTTTTGTGATAGGGTCTTCTTTTGGGAGTTCAGGATGTTTTAATTCCTTAGCTTTCATTTTTCCAAAAGTATCATTTACTTTTTTGATAGTTTGGTCAAATTCCAAATCTCCTACCAAAACGATAGCCATATTATTAGGAACATAATACGTGTTGAAATAATTATGAATATCTACCATTGAAGGATTTTTCAGATGTTCTCCTTTACCTATTGTAGTTTGCTGACCATAAGGGTGTTTTGGAAATAATCCGTCTAACATTGAGGTGTATGATTTTCTAAAATCATTATCTTGCCCCATGTTAAATTCTTCAAAAACAGCCTCTAATTCGGTGTGAAATAAACGTAAAACTAAAGTGCTAAATCGTTCATGTTCTAGCGTTAACCATTTGTTAAGTTCGTTTGCAGGAATTTTATTTTTGTAAATAGTTTCCTCAAACCAAGTGTGAGCGTTTGTTTCGGTTGCACCCAATGAACTGATAAGTTTGTCATATTCATTTGCAACCGCATATTTTGATGCCTCTAATGAAACCTTATCGATTTCTTTATAAATTTCTTTCTTTTTTTTGGGGTCTTTTTCTGCTCGATGTTTTTCGTATAAATCAGAAATTTTTTGTAGGTATATTTTTTCTTTTTCCCAATCTAAAGTTCCTATTTTATGCGTTCCTTTAAACATCATGTGTTCTAAATAGTGAGCCAAACCTGTTGATTGTTTTGGGTCGTAATTAGAACCCGTTCGAACAGCTATATATGTCTGAATTTTAGGCTCTTCACTATTTTTGCTTAAATAAACTTTTAACCCATTTTCTAAAGTATATAAACGCAATCCTGTAGGGTCATTTGTCACTGTTTCATAAGTGAAACCATTTGAATCTTTGTGAGTTTCTATTTTCACTGAATTTATATTTTTATTTTTGAGTTTTTCTTTATTACAAGTAATTAAAGAAAGGCATAAAATGAATACTAAACTTTTTTTCATACTAGGGTTTGACGTTAATTAAAAGGAGTTTCTAATTTAATATAATCTAGAAATTCTCTTTTGGTTTCTTTATCTTTAAATTTTCCGCCAAATTCAGCTGTTACTGTTGAGCTTTCAATATCTTTGATACCTCTAGAATTTACACACAGATGTTTAGCATCAATTACACAAGCAACATCTTCCGTTCCTAATGCTTTTTGCATTGCTTGAACGACTTGCATTGTTAGGCGTTCTTGTACTTGTGGGCGTTTTGCAAAATGTTCAACAATGCGATTCATCTTTGATAAACCAATTACTTTTCCGTTAGAAATATAAGCTACGTGAGCTCTTCCAATAATCGGAAGCAAGTGATGTTCGCAAGTAGAATAGACAATTATGTTTTTTTCCACTAGCATTTCACCATATTTATAATTGTTATCAAAAGTAGATGCTTTAGGCATTTTAGCAGGATTTAATCCTCCAAAAATTTCATTTACATAGGCTTTAGCAACACGTTTGGGTGTTCCTTTTAGGCTGTCATCAGTTAAATCCAAACCTAAGGTTTGCATAATTTCATATACATTTTTTTCTATTTTCTCTATTTTCTCAGCATCAGACAGTTTAAAAGCATCTTTTCTTAATGGAGTTTCTGCTGATGTTCCTATATGATTTTCTCCTATTTCGTCCATTTACTATTTTTTTGAGTTTTAATAAAGTTTGTAAAAGTAAAACAAATGTTTTTAATTTTTAGAAAGTAAGGCAATTAATTCTTCTAATGATTTGTTTTCTTGTGTATTTGTTATTCTGTTTTTTACGATAAATTGCTCATTTTCAATTGCTGAAACAATAAATTCGATATTTCTTTTATCGGCGTATTTCCATTGTTTTTTTTGTTGATTATTGCTTGTTGCAATATCTGGATAAAATTCACACTTTATGTTGTTTAAACGCAATTTTTGAATGGCTTTTAACTTTGTTAAAATTTCTGTTTCATCAAAATTTAAAAATAATATTTGAGGTTTAGGGAATTCCACATTGTTAAATAAATCAAGTTCTTCCATAACTAGGTAAATTCGGTCTAGACCAAATGAAATTCCTATTCCGCTGACATCTTTTAAACCAAAAATTCCTGTCAAATCATCATAGCGACCACCGCCACCAATTGAGCCCATTTTAATTTCCTTTGGTGCAGAAACTTCAAAAATAGCTCCTGTGTAATAATTTAAACCACGGGCTAAAGTTACATCTATTTCTAAATTAGAACTTTGCAATCCTAATTCTTTTATATGATTGATTACGATTTCTAATTCAGCTACACCTTTTAGACCTTCTTCAGAATTTTGTAATAAGTTTTTTAAAGATTGTATCTTATCATCGTTTGTTCCTTTAAAATTAAATAAAGGACTTGCTTTTTCGATTGCATCTTGTGAAATTCCTTTTTTAAGCATTTCATTTTCAACACCTTCACGACCTATTTTATCTAATTTGTCTAAAGCAACTGTAAAATCAATTAATTTATCTTTTGCTCCGATAACTTCTGCGATACCTGATAAAATTTTACGATTATTTATTTTGATACATGTGTTTTTTAATCCTAAATTTGTAAAAACAGCATCATATAATTGTATAAAATCGACTTCCTGTAGTAAAGATTTACTTCCGACCACATCGGCATCACACTGATAAAATTCTCTAAAACGTCCTTTTTGAGGGCGGTCAGCTCTCCAAACAGGCTGAATTTGATAGCGTTTAAACGGAAATGAAATTTCGTTTTGATGTTGCACAACATAACGAGCAAACGGAACAGTCAAATCGTATCGGAGTGCTTTTTCTGATATTTGGCTTGTTAGTTTTAAACTATTTTTTTCAGAAAGTAGGGTGTCATCTGCTTTTTTAAGATAGTCTCCTGAGTTTAAAATTTTAAAAATTAATCGGTCGCCTTCCTCACCATATTTCCCCATTAATGTATTTGAATTTTCAAAACTTGGTGTCTCAATTGGTTGAAAACCATGTAATTTAAAAGTTTTTTCTATTGTTGAAAAAATATAATTTCGTCTTGCTAATTCTTCTGATGAAAAATCTCGTGTTCCTTTTGGAATGTTCGGTTTCATAAAATATCATTTTGACTGCAAATATCGTAAAAAAAAGTGTTTTTTCGATAAAATTTAACAAGTTATGATATTAACTTTTGGGTATCAGATAGTAAAAACAAAAATGGTAGTGAATTTCTATCAAGAAAAACACTACCATTTTTACTTATGAAAAAATTTAGAAATTATTTTTTGCTTTCTAATTTTACTTTAAACTCGATTAAATCGTTGATAAATTTATCTTTTAATGCAGCATCTAATGTTTTAGACTTATAAGTAACATCAAAATCTAAACGATTGATTTTAAAAGATTCACTTTCAAAAACATAACCAGCATCTGTAGTTTTGAAACTTGCAGGGAATGTAATTGATTTTGTTTTATCTTTAATCGTTAAATTACCTGTGACGTTTAGTTTACCATCTTTTTCTTCTACAGAAGCGATTACAAATTTTGTTGTAGGATATTTTTCTACATCAAAAAAATCAGCACCTTTTAAATGGTTTTCTAATTTACCACGATATTCTTCCGAATCTACATCTAAATCTTTGATAGAATTCATATCTACAACAAATTCTCCTCCAGTTAATTTATTATCATCACTAATAACTAATTTACCTGATGTGAATTTAATCGTACCATTATGAGATTCTGTAGGTTTAGACCCAATCCATTCAATTACAGAACTTTCAACATTAACTAAGCTTTCCATAGAAGTTGCTTTTTCTTTTGCTGTTTGTTCCTCTACTTTAACAGGAGCTTTAGCTTCAACTTTTCCTTTTTTGTTCTCTTTACAAGACACCATAGCGATTGCTACAAAAGCTATTGATAAAACATATTTCTTCATACCTATTTATATTTAATTAAAATTATTTTGCAAATATATAATTTTTTTATAATTACTCTTTATTTTTTGAATCAATTATAATTGTAACGGGGCCATCATTTAACAATTCTACTTTCATATCTGCTCCAAATTGTCCTGTTTGAACTGATTTACCTAATTCATTTTCAATTTGTTGGATGAATTTTTCATAAATAGGAATTGCAATATCAGGCTTTGATGCTTTTAAATAACTCGGACGATTTCCTTTTTTAGTAGATGCATGTAATGTAAACTGACTCACGACAATAACATCGCTCTGTGTGTCTTTTACAGACAAATTCATTACGCCTTTTTCATCAGAAAAAATTCTGAGATTGATTATTTTTTTAGCAAGCCAGTTGATATCGTCTTGATTATCGGAATCTTCAATACCAACTAAAATAAGTAAACCACTATTTATATCTGCAACTTTCTGATTTTCAATAGTTACACTTGCTTTCGAAACTCGTTGAATGACTACTTTCATCTGTTTATTTTTTTAAAAGAATATCTAACATCTTTTTTGGATTATTCAAAAATTGTTTTGTGATTGCGTAATGCTCTGTTTCTTCGTATGCTACCTTTTTTAAACCATTTGCACTAATTTGATAAATAATTGAATTCGGATAAGACAATAAAATAGGCGAATGTGTCGCAATTATAAATTGAGAATCTGCTTTAACAAGCTGATCAATAGCAACTAATGCCGACATTTGTCGTGTTGGCGACAATGCAGATTCTGGTTCATCAAAAACATAAAGTCCTTTCCCTCTTAATTTGGTCGTTAAAATTGTCATAAACGACTCGCCATGCGAACGAGCATGCAAAGATTTTCCACCGTAAGTTTGTAAATAACCTCTATCTTCTCTAGCTATTTCGTCCATATAAGTAGCAAAATTGTAAAAACTTTCAGCACGAATAAAAAAATAATCTTTTGGTCTTCCGTAACTCCTAATCAATTTAAGATAATCACATAAAGAAGATGCATTGTTTTCCGCTGTTTCTAATCGTACATTTTTTGTTCCACCTTCAATTGAAAAACCTAAATTTAAGGCTATTGCTTCTACCAAAGTAGATTTTCCTGTTCCGTTTTCGCCTACAATAAACGTAACATCTTTGTGGAATTTTAAATTACGTAATTCCTTTATTATAGGTATGTTAAAAGGATATTCCTCATATGAAGGAATTAAATCATGATTAAGTTCTATTTCTTGTAAATATGGTTTTTTATCAAGCATTATATATCAAAAGAATTAGTTCGATAATTTTCGCTTTCTCCCTCTAAAATCTGTAAGTAACTTTTGTAGCGAGACCATGAAATTTCTTCATTTTCAAGTGCTTCTTTCACAGCACATTGTGGCTCATTTACATGAATACAATTATTAAATTTACAATGTTGTTTTAAGTCAAAAAATTCAGGGAAATAATCACCTAATTCATTTTTATCCATATCCACAACTCCAAAGCCTTTAATTCCCGGAGTGTCAATAATTTGAGCATCAAAACTTAAATCAAACATTTCGGCAAAAGTCGTGGTGTGTTGCCCTTGTTGATGTTGCTCTGAAATCTCTTTTGTTTTTAGATTTAATGTAGGCTCAATGGCGTTCAAAAGTGTTGTTTTCCCTACCCCAGAATGCCCTGAAAACATACTTGTTTTGCCTGTCATTAACTCCTTAATTACATCAACATTTTCGTTTTTTAAAGCTGATATTTCCAAACATTTATATCCAATCGATTCATAAATATCTTTTAAATATAAAATTTCTGCTTTTTCCTCAATCGAATAACTATCTACCTTATTGAAAACCAACACAACATCAATTGAATATGCCTTTGCTGTTACCAAAAAACGGTCTATAAATACGGTCATCGTAGGCGGATTATTTATCGTAATCAATAAAAAAACTTGATCAATATTTGATGCCAAAATATGAGTTTGCTTTGATAAATTTACCGATTTACGGACAATATAATTTTTTCGTTCATGAATTTTTTCAATAATTCCTACCTCTTCATCGCCCTTTTTTTCTGTATCAAAATCAACAATATCACCAACCGCAATAGGGTTCGTGCTTTTAATTCCTTTTATTCTAAATTTTCCTTTTATCCTACATTTATATAGTTTTCCCTCTGATTTCACCCAATACCAACTACCTGTAGATTTATAAACAGTTCCAATCATAGAACAAATATAAAAAAATTGCTCTTTAAAGTGAGTTTAAAATAAAAAATATTTATATTTGCACTAAATAACTTAAAAAATTAAAAGAAAATGGCATTAGAAATAACAGACGCAACATTTGAAGATGTAGTATTAAATTCAGATAAACCTGTATTAGTTGATTTTTGGGCGACTTGGTGCGGACCTTGTAAAATGGTTTCTCCTATCGTAGATGAAATTGCTACAGAATACGATGGAAAAGCAGTTGTTGGAAAATTAGACATTGGAGAACATCAAGATTTTGCAGCAAAATATGGAGTACGAAACGTACCTACTGTATTGATTTTCAAGAATGGAGAGGTTGTTGCTAAACAAGTTGGAGCGGCTCAAAAGAAAGTTTACGTAGAGCATTTAGAATCTGCTTTATAATATTTAGAATATTAAAATTATAAGCTTTGGCAATTGTCAAAGCTTTTTTTGTTTAAACCAAAACGTTTTTAGATGATTGATATAAATAATGTATTAACCTCGGATATTAAAAATCTTGAAATACTTGCTAAACAAGTAGTTGAAGGATTTATAACAGGAAAGCATAAAAGTCCGTTTCATGGTTTTTCTGTCGAATTTTCAGAACATAAATTATATAATCAAGGGGAAAGTACTAAAAATATTGATTGGAAATTATTTGGAAAAACAGAAAAATTATACACAAAAAAATACGAGGAAGAAACAAATTTAAGATGTCATTTGATTATAGACAACTCTTCTTCAATGCATTATCCTATTCAAAAAACACAAAATTTAGAGCAGTTGAATAAAATAGGGTTTTCGGCAGTGGCATCTGCGGTTTTGATAGAACTTTTTAAAAGACAACGTGATGCCGTTGGAATGAGCATTTATTCTGATAATTACGAATATTACGCTCCTGAAAAAGGTAGCGAACGACATCGAAAAATGTTGTTAAATCAATTAGATCTATTGCTACATCAAAATGCTGTTAAAACAAGCACAGAAACCTATCGTTTTCTTCATGAGATTGCAGAAAAAATTCATAGGAGGTCTGTGATTTTTATCTTTTCGGATATGTTCCAAACATCAATCGAAGAGGAAAAATTATTTGATGCTCTGCGACATTTAAAATACAATAAACACGAGGTTATTTTGTTTCATACCTACGATAAAACTACAGAATTTGATTTTAATTTCGACAATCAGCCTAAAAAATTCATAGACATCGAAAGTAATGAAGAAATAAATTTATATCCTGAAAATATTCAAGAAAAATATGTTTCATTAATCGCTGAATATTTTAAAGATTTAAAAAACAAATGCTTACAATACAATATTGACTATATTCCTGTTGATATTAACAAAGGATACGAGCAAATAATTAGTTCATATTTAATAAGTAGGAAAAAATTTAGTTAAAAAAGTTTGTTGTATTGAAATAATATTATATATTTGCACTCGCAAAACTAAAAATGCAAACGGTCTGGTAGTTCAGCTGGTTAGAATACATGCCTGTCACGCATGGGGTCGCGGGTTCGAATCCCGTCCAGACCGCTTTTTAAGTTTTAGTAAGATTTTGAATTAATATTTAGGTCTGGTAGTTCAGCTGGTTAGAATACATGCCTGTCACGCATGGGGTCGCGGGTTCGAATCCCGTCCAGACCGCTAAAAGCAATCATAATTTTATGGTTGCTTTTTTTTGTGTTTGATATTTAAGTAGTTATAGTTTTTGTTGTTTGTTTTTTGAGGTGGACTTTTAGGTGTCCTATTCTGAAAATTTGGGTGTCCCACTTTTAAAAAGGCATACAATTAGGTTACCCATAATTATTTCAAGTGTCCCAAAAAGTGTCCTTTTTTGTGTCCCATCTAAAATTTCAGGTGTCCCAAAAATAAAACTATAAAACAATGAATTACAATAGATTAATAACTTTATTTTACATTCAAAAAAGTAAAATAAACAGACATAACGAATGTCCTCTTAAATGTAGGATTACTTTTCAAAAGAAAAGAAAGGAATTTGCAACAGGATTTTTTATAAACCCAGAATTTTGGAAGAATAAAAAACAAAAAGCAGAGCCACCAAGTAAGGAAAATAACTTTGTAAATACACAACTAAGCCTGATTAAACAAAATATTAATCAGGCTTTTTTGTTTCTACAAGTTAATCAAGATGAGTTTGATGTTGAGGATATTTATTTGCAATACAAAGGAGAAAATATCAAATCTGAAAAA
>PDWI01002186.1_pt1 | contig 29816 bp, 28 predicted proteins | sample 1430891 | NCBI WGS metagenome assembly PDWI01 (sample SAMN01162508, study PRJNA174530) | Oral metagenome, whole genome shotgun sequencing project. | biome: Marine environment; feature: Marine mammal; material: Swab sample of the gingival sulcus; isolation source: swab sample of gingival sulcus... | reverse complement strand
AATCTCTCTTAGGTCCCGTTTCCTTTGATACTTTCGTCTTTTTTGAGGTAGAAATCCCGTTTTACCCATGATTTTCAGGATGGTGTTTGTCGAATATGGGATTTTGTATTTACGCTGTATCAGCACAGCATTAATTTTTTGCTCCAGGCCGATACTTGACAAGAGTCTTTAAACGGGATATTGTTTTATAAAACAAATGCCGGCGTGGTGAAATTGGTATACACGGCAGACTCAAAATCTGCTGGCAGCAATGCCGTATGGGTTCAAGTCCCATCGCCGGTAAATCACTCCCCCCCCTGTTAAATAAAATAATCAAAGTGCTGATAGCCTGTTTGGGACTTGCCGAAGAAATCTTGAGGATTTACATCGATTTAATTTTTACCATTATAAAAGTTTTTTCTTCAAAAAGGCCCGTATTGTAAAATTTGGCAACATCAGGGTATTTTTTTTTGAAGGGGGTGAATCGTTTTTTAGCCTTTTTTAAACCAGGAAAAGGAATCGATAAAATCCAAATTGAAAAAAATCCGGTATTAAAAAAATAGAGAGGCCTGGCTGAAAAAGCGCATTGATTTTTCCTTTGGCATGAATTATTTTAAGGCAGAGGGCGGTTTTGGGGTTCCGGCGGCAGGGATTGCAGCGGAAATGCCCCAGGCAGGCCCCGGCGGCGGGGACCAAGCCGGAAAAGGCCGCCGGAATAGGGCATTGCAGGGGAAAGCCCGGCTTTGCTGCTGCAAAGGCCGTCCCTATGTTGTTCTGTAAAAGTGAGGTGCCTCTGTGAATGTTAAATTTTTGAATTCCGAGAGCCGCAGGCTGGAAGATTTTGTTCCTGTTGAAGAGGGGCGGGTTGGACTGTACTGTTGCGGACCTACGGTGTACAACTACGCTCATATTGGTAATATGCGGGCTTATACTTTTGAGGATGTGCTGCGCAGAACCCTGGAATATGCGGGTTACAAGGTGAACCATGTCATGAATGTAACCGATGTGGGGCATTTAACCGATGACGGGGATGATGGTGAAGACAAGATGATTCGCAGTGCCCGGGAAAAGGGCATGAGCGTTTGGGATATTGCGGCCCATTTTACCGAGGCGTTTTTCAGGGATACAGAGAATCTGAACATTTTACGGCCCCATGTGGTGTGCCGGGCTACAGAGCATGTGCAGGACATGATTGCCATGATCAGAACTTTGGAAGAAAAGGGGTTTACCTATACCGCCGGGGGAAATGTCTATTTTGATACTTCAAAATTTCCGGATTACGGAAAAATGGCCAATTTGGAGAACCAGAACCTGCACCATGGGGCCAGGGTAGGGGTGGACAGCAGCAAAAAAAATTATACCGACTTTGTGTTATGGTTTACCAAAAGCAAGTTTGACGGTCAGGCCATGCAGTGGGATTCCCCCTGGGGCCGGGGATATCCTGGTTGGCACATTGAGTGTTCTGCCATGAGTTCAAAGTACCTGGGACCCCATTTTGATATTCATTGCGGGGGGGTGGATCACATTCCCGTTCATCATACCAACGAGATTGCCCAGTCCGAGGCGGCCAATGGCTGTACATGGGTCAATTACTGGCTTCATAACGAATTCATTCTTATGAAAAATGGAAAGATGTCCAAGTCCAAAGGGGCGTTTATAACCCTTCAGGATTTGCTGGACAAGGGTTATGATGCTTTGGATTACCGCTACTTTCTTTTGGGGGGGCATTACCGGAGCCAGCTGGTTTTTACCTGGGAATCTCTGGATGCGGCCCGTTCTGCCAGGCAGTCTTTGATGCAAAAGACTGCTTTACTCGTGGAAGAGTTGAAAACAGAGGCCGGTACGGGAGTGATGGAACTTCCTGGCGTGGAGAATCTGGAAGAGGAAGGCCGGCGGATTCTAAAAGAGTTCCGGGAACATATTTCTGCGGATTTGAACACCCCCAGAGTTCTGGCTGATTTATGGAGCCTTTTAAAGAATAAAGGGTTGCCTGTCCGGGAGAAATTGTCTCTTGTTATGGATATGGACCGCATTCTTGGTTTGAAATTGCAGGAAGCCGGGAAGGAGAAGGGGAAAGATGGGGCAGCTGGAGAGGGAGACCTGGAAAGCCTTGAAATAGCAGAGATTGACGCGCTTGTGGCAGAACGGCAAAAGGCCCGTAAAAATAAAGACTTTGCCCTCTCCGATGCTATCCGGGATGACCTTGCTGCCAGAGGAATACAGATCATGGATACCCCCCAGGGACCAAAATGGAAAAAAAATTGATATTCCCTGTAACAGTTGACAAGGCTTCCTGTTTTACTATTGAGAGGGGTACTGCCTTTGCCTAACACCTTTGAACAGGCTTATAATGATTTCTTCCCTCTTTTAATCCGGATTGCCTATAGAATTACAGGCAGTATGGAGGTGAGTGAAGATCTTTGCCAGGAAGCTTTTGTCCGTTATTATGAGCGTATTGACCATATTCCTGCAGGGGAACAGAGCAAGTATTGGCTAATCCGGGTGGTAAAAAACCTGGCTTACAATCATGAAAAACGCAAAGGCAGGGAGCGGAATGCTTATCAAAAGCATTACCATGAGCCCAGGGCAGAGCTTGTGAATCAGGGAGAAAAGGGGCTTATGGAAGATGAGTCCAGAAAGCTGGTTCAGGAGGCTTTGCTGAAACTTCCCTATAAAATAAGGGTGGTTTTAACTTTAAAGGAGTATGGAAATCTGAATTACAAGCAGATAGGAGAAATCCTGAATATATCCGAGGGAAACGTGAAAATCCGTGTTTACCGCGCCAGACAGAAATTGAGTGAAATCCTTGATAGGGAGGAAGTGTATGTGCCCTGATAAATCTTTGGTGTCTGCCCTGTATGACGGGGAACTGGGGAAAGATGAGAAAAACAGGGTGGAGGCCCATTTGGCAGGTTGTGAGGACTGCCGCAGGATTTATGAAGGCTTTGTGAGCCAGTCGGGGTTGCTAAAGCAGGAAGCCGAACCGGAATATCACGCTTCTTTTGAAGATGTGCAAAGGATGATTCGTCATAAAAAAAACGTGGATAAAGTCCGCTTTTTCCCCGGTTCTCTCGGGAGTTTTGTGTTTCCAGGAGCTGTGGCCGCAGCTGCTGTGATTGCCTTTTTAGCCGGGGGGGCTGTGTCTGTGGAGAATGAAGGTTCTCCCTCCTTTTCTTCCATGCCCCTGGGGGTCTCCAGAAGCTGGTCTGTTCCTCCCGGGGATCTTGTTGTTCCGGGTAATGATCTGGATGCGGTGCTGTCCAGCATTGACCGGCAAAATTCTTCCATGTTCGGTCAGGAGGCTGATATTGAATTGCCCGGGGATTTAAATCTGGCCATGCTGGGAGAGTCCCAGCTTGTTCTTGCAGATCGCACAGAGGCTTCGTTTTCCAAATGAAAAAGGCTGTTTCAGGAATTCTGTTTTTTACCTTGGCTTGCCGTTTCCTTTCGGCTGATATACCGGAAGACCCGGGGGTTCAACGGCTTTTGCAAGATTCTCTTGTGGTGAATATGCGCACCCGGATTTTTAATGAAGCAAAGGACATCCTCTGGGAATCGGAACTGAGCAAACTAACCATTCCGGGCCGGGCGGTAACAGTAACCATGAAGAATAATCAGGCCCGGCTTTCTGTGCATTTTACCCCTTACCGCCAGGAAGGGAATCATATTATCCTTGTGGCTCAAAGTGAAATCTGGCTTGTGGAAATGAACCAGGCTATGGGAATAAATGGCAAGGGAGCTGGAGGTGCCGGGGCTGTCGGCAAGCCTTCCGGGTTCCGTTATTTTACCAGTATGAAAAGCATCCCCCTCAGCTGTGGTGAGCTGGTGTATTTTTATCCTCTGGGCAGGTTGGACAATAAGGAAAATCCCGAGGACATTCATATTGAAATGGGGCTTCGTATTTTGCACTATGAAGAGGGGAATGAACGGGACGGACAGACAGGAAAGGGAGAGCCGGGTAATCCATGAAAAAGGATTTTATTTTGTTTCACTTCCTTCCGGGGCTTCTTTTTGCGGCTCTTCTTATACTCTTTGTTTTCAGCATGGCCATAGCCAAAACAAAACCGGTGATTCTTTTGGTTGAGCCTTCCCGGGTAAGTCCCGGGGATATTATGACCTTGAAGGGCCGGAATTTTGGTTCCAGACAGTTAAAATCCAGGATTTATCTGGATCATAGTCCCCTTATTATGTCCTATGTGGAATTTTGGAGTGACGAGGAAATACGTCTGAAGGTCCCTCCCGTGAGCAGTTCCGGTCTTGTTTCTGTAGAAACAGGGGGCGGACGAAGCGATGGAGCCTTGTTTATCCTGTCCGAGGGGGTTCCTGATTTGGCTGCATCCGCCTTTTTTCAGGGAAAGCCTTTTTTGTCGGGGATTAATGACGGTCCTTTTTATCCCGGGCAGCTGGTGGTTCTGGAGGGGGATAAACTGGGGTGGAAAAAAAAGAACCGCCGTATACTGCTGAGTTTGCAGGATAAGCTTTCTCCCGGGCCTTTGGACATTCCTGATGAAAGCCTTTTCTTTCAGGTTCCCGATGAGTATATCCTTACCTGGCAGGATAAAAAAATTACCTTTTTTCTTCCGGCACAGGCGCATAGCGGACCAGCCTATGTGTATAGTTCTTCGGGTTACAGTAATCCCATTCATATTGATGCAGCCTCAATGGTGCAGGTAGATTTGGGGCCCTCCCGGCCGTTGCGCCTTCATCAGAATACGGCTATTTCCAGGCAGGCGGCTTTTCCCGGAAATGCTCTGGCCCTCTGGCTTCCTGAACCGGAAGACAGGCCCGGACAAAAGCTCCTCGCTCCGGAAAATGAAAACCGGCTTCAGCCCCTTATTGCGGAGGAGCTGGAATCTCTTGCTCCTCTGGCCATTGACCGGGATTATGAGCTGGAGCTTTCTTCGGTGCGCTATAGGGGAGATTTGGAACAATTACCCCGGCACTATGCCAATCTTGCCATGCTTTCTCCCTATCTTGTGTCCACCTCTGAATTCCCTGTGAAAGAATTCAGGAAAAAAGCCCGGCAGGTGGTAAGAGGCCGCATTCACCCGGCCCTCAAGGCCAGGCTTATTTATGATTATATAATCCAGAGAATGCAATTTGAGCCGGAAAATCCTGAAAAGAATCCTCTGTTATGGCTGAAAAAGCGTAAAATTGATGATTTTGGCTATGCGGCGCTCTGTGTTTGTCTGTGCCGGGCTGCAGATATTCCCTCACGGGTGGTTTCGGGTCTTTGGTTTCCCCGGGGAGGGGCACAGGTCAGGGTACACCATTGGGTAGAAATTTATCTTCCCGGTTTGGGATGGTTTCCCCTGGATCCCGGAGCTGAAGACGGGGTGCTGACATCTTTTCAAAATGATCCTCCCGGTCAGAATGATCCCCCCGGAGGCTGGGGCTATCTGGATGCAGGGCATGTTTCCTATAGCCGGGGGCAGAAGAATTTTCATGCCTGTTATGACCAGGCCAGAACTGTAGGCCGGGCCTCATATTGCCGGCAGAATATTTATGGAGAATACCTGGGAACCCTGGATTGGTGTTCCATAAACTTTACCATTCCTGCTATAATACATCCCTAAGGTTCCCCGAATCGGATTTTGAGGGGAGATAATGTTTTTTTGTAATATAAAGCTATATGTATAGGAGGGTATATTGTGGAAGAATTAAAAAACTTTGATCCTGAACTTTTTGCTGCCATGGAGCGTGAATTAAAGCGGCAAAAAGGAAATCTGGAGCTTATCGCTTCGGAGAATATTGTATCAAAGGCTGTTTTGGAAGCCGCCGGGTCGGTTTTAACCAATAAGTATGCGGAAGGCTATCCATCAAAACGGTACTATGGGGGCTGTGAGTTTGTAGACGAAGCAGAAAACCTGGCCATAGCCAGGGCAAAGGAGCTTTTTAACTGTGAATATGCCAATGTCCAGCCCCATTCGGGAAGCCAGGCCAATATGGGGGTCTATCTCACGGTGTGCAAACCCGGGGATACGGTGCTGGGTATGAATCTGGCCCATGGCGGGCATTTAACCCATGGTTCTCCTGTAAATTTTTCAGGTCAGTTATACAATATTGTGAGTTATGGGGTAGATAAGGAAACTGAAACCATCGATTATGATGCCCTTTTGAAGCTGGCCAAGGAAACCAAACCCAAGATGATTATTGCCGGAGCTTCTGCATATCCCAGAACTCTGGATTTTAAGCGTTTCCGGGCCATTGCCGATGAAGTGGGAGCCTATCTTATGACTGATATGGCTCATATTGCCGGACTGGTTGCGGCCGGGCTTCATCCTTCACCTTTGGAAGATTCTCATTTTACCAGTACCACAACCCATAAAACCCTCCGGGGGCCCCGGGGAGGAATGATCCTTATGGGAAAAGACGGAGAAAACGATATGGGTGTGGTGGCTCCCAAGTCAGGGCGGGTAAAAAAATGGTCTGAACTGGTCAATGGCGCCATATTCCCTGGCTGCCAGGGCGGGCCTTTAATGCATGTTATTGCTGCCAAGGCTGTGGCTTTTAAGGAAGCTCTTCAGCCGGAATTCAAGGCTTATCAGGCTCAGGTTGTCAAAAATGCTTCTGCTTTGGCAAAAGCTCTGGAAGCCAATGGCGCCCGCATTGTTTCTGGCGGAACCGATAATCATCTGATGCTGGTGGATTTGACTCCCCTGGGTGTTACAGGCAAGGAAGCTGAATCCTGGCTGGATGCCGCTCATATTACGGTTAATAAAAATGCCATTCCTTTTGATCAGAAAAGCCCTTTTATTACTTCTGGTGTAAGAATTGGGGCTCCGGCAGTTACATCCCGGGGCATGAAGGAAAAAGAGATGGAACAGGTGGCTGAATTTGTCGTTGCCATTCTGAAAAGCGGAGGAGATGAGACTAAAATTGCTGAAATTGGCAAAAAGGTCGAAACTTTGTGCAAGAACTATCCGATATATGAATAAATAGGCAATTGTATTCATCTGGACGGGGCTCATGGGGGGCCCTGTCCAGCACACTTGGGGCGTAATTCAGCTTTATCCTCCATAATGGTGTATTTGGTTGTGCGTAAAAATGGGAGTCGGGATGGAAAATCCACTGCAGTTGGGTCTTGTCAGTTTTAAGAAAGGCTCATATATAACAGTTGAGGGAAAACAGGCAGATCAATTTTATATCATCCGCAGCGGGAATGTTCACTGCAGCAAAGCATTTGAAATAGAGGAAGAGTCAGGTGGCGATGTTTTTAAGCCGGGAGACTTCTTTGGCGTTGTATCTACCATGTCTGCTCATAATTACCTGCAAACTGCCCGGGCCTTGACAGACGTTACCCTGATTTCTGTAAAACGGGAGCAGTATTCCCTGTTAATTGAGCGGAATACTCCTGTAGCCATGAAAATTATAAATGGATTTTCCCGAAAGGTCAGGATGCTGGATGAAGCTCTTACCAGAATGACTTTTAAGCAAACTGCAGAAATTGAGCCTCCCCATCTTTTCAATGTGGCAGAATATTATATTAGACAGAACCAGTTTAATCAGGCGTTTTATTCCTATTATCAGTACCTGAAACATTGTCCCAGGGGAGAGCATGTTCAGGAAGCCAAAATGAAAATGATGAAAATCAAGCCCTATGCCCGGGCGGCTTATCTGGAAGTGAATGATTCTACCGAATTTATACGCCAATATCCCAAGGATACCATGATTTTCAGTGAAGCCCAGTACGGTCCCGAGCTTTATATTATACAAAAGGGGAGCATTCGCATTACAAAAATTGTGGATAACAATGAGGTTATGCTGGCCCTTTTAAAGGCAGGAGATATTTTTGGGGAAATGGCCCTTCTGGAAAATAAACCCCGTTCTGCTTCGGCAATCGCCCACGAAAATTCCGTCCTTATGGCGGTAAACAGAAGCAATTTCAAAAGTATGGTTGTGGAACAGCCCAAAATTATATCCCGCCTTACGATTCTTTTGGCAGAGCGGATCTGGTCCATTTACAAACAGCTGGAAAATACCATGATTGGTGATCCTGTGGGGCGCATGTTTGATTCTCTCCTTCTGGAATTGGAGAAAAACCAGATAGATCCCGGTATGAAGCGTTCCTATACTTATCCTTACGGTCCCAGGGAGCTGGTCAATATCGTGGGACTGAGCAAGGAAGCTGGAGCCATGGCCCTTAGAAAACTGATGGATAATAAGAAAATCAGGATTGTAGACGATAAATTTCTGATTGAAGATATTCGGGAAGTTAAAAAGAACGCAGATTACTTTAAAACCATGGCCAAGGTAAACCGTTCCCGCAAAGCGGGTAGTATGAAAGCTTAAGTTATTAATTCCCTTTACGTTTTTTCCAGACTTTATGATAGTGCCGTCTCAAAGTTTCTACCAAGCGGTAGAGTGTGTAGAACAGGGAACTGTAGGGGTAATCCCAGGCTCCGGGCCGGTGCCGCAGTTCTCCTCCAAAGCCTGTTTTAAACCGATAGAGTCCTGCCATGGGATGGGCAGGTTCCGATGAAGGAGGGCAGCCGTACAGGTCGTAGGAAGAGCAGGAAAGGGCGCAGGCATCCTGAATGGCCCGGGCCTGGAGGGCATAGGCAGGCATGAGGTTTCGTTTTTTATTGGATGAGGCTCCATAAAGGTAGACTGCCTCGATTTTTCCAAAAAGCACAATGATGCCTGCCAAAATATCTTCTTCATGCCGGGCCAGATACAGTCTTAGAAAAGGCCTTTTTCCTTGAGTCTTTTCTGAATTTTGAGGTTCCCCCAGCAGGTCAAAGAGTTTTGCATAGTAGGCAAAGGGGTGTATTCCTATACGGTCCCGTTCGGCGGTAATTCTGTATAAATCGTACCAGATTTTCAGCCCTTCTTTGCCGGTGTTTTCTACGGTTACCCCTTTTTTGGCCGCCAGGCCAATGTTGTAACGGTGTTTTTTGTGCATGCCTTTTAAAAGGCTGTTATAGCCTTCTTTCAGGTTCAGTACTACGGTATGGGGGGGCTGAATATCCAGGGGTGCTTTTTTTAAGCCTCCCCGGCCCAGGCTGGCCGGGAAGGAAGGCACCGCATCCTCTCCTGTGGTAAATTCGGGTAAATCATAACGGATGAAAAAGCAGCCCAAAGGCAGGATGCCCCGGAGTTCCCGGGAAAGGGCTTCCAGAAATTCCCCCCGGTCATCCATTCCTATGGAGGGATCGGGAGCTCCCGGTACATAGGCCAGGGCCAGTCCTCCGGGAAAGGAACGGATCAGAATGAGGAGGGTGCCTTTTAAAGGTCCTTCGGTTTCAGAGCTGCCTTCCTCCGCTTCAGGTCTTTTCCGGAGCCACCGGACAGCCAGGGTCTTCCAGCCAAAGCTCTCTTTTTGACGGGCCCAGAAAGAACTTTGAAGAAAACCGTTTCCCCAAGGGGCTTCTTCCAACTCTTCCAAAGGGATCTTTTCGGCCACCACCGGGAAGAGGAGGTTAAGGGCTTTTTCCTTCCCGGTTTTGATTGTCCGGGACAAAATCAGCCAACTTCTCCGTTTTTGACTTGTTGAGTCAGGATGGGCCGGCCGCCGATGGTTAAGGGGGTTTCTCCCACCATTACCTGATGGTCTTTTACGGTGATGGGGATTTCAAAAAAGCGGTTTACCTTGATCTTTTTGGAGGGAACCCTTATGGAGGAGGCATCATCCCCGGTCAGAAGAACCCGGTCTCCCGGCTGTCCCCAGGAGGGAAAAAGCACTTCCATCTGTTTTTTGTTTTCCGCGGCCAAAAGCATTCCGTTACTCTTGATGCCCCGGAGTTTGGCGGCTTTCAGGTTGTAGGCCAGTATGATATTTTTTCCGGTCAGTTCCTGGGGTGTATAAGCCCCTACCAGACCGGAGCAGATGGTTCTTTTTTCCTCTTCTCCTGAGTCCAGGGTAATGACATAGAGCTTTCGGGCATCGGGATGGTTTTCTACGGTCAGGATTTTGGCTACCCGCAGGTCAATGGTGCTTCTGAATTCTCCTTCCAGTCCGGTGGTTTCTTCTGCCGCTGCTCGTTCTGCCTGGGAGCCGGAAAACCTTTGGCGCAGCTCTTCTACGAAATCATCTTCCAGTTTCTGAAAGAGAATTTCGGGAGTTCCTATGGTTTTAATCCCCTTTATCTTCCTGAGGTGTTCCCATTTTAAATCGGAAAGTCCCAGCTGGCTGGCAATGCGGCCGGAGGTTTCAGGGATGTAGGGATGAACAAGGATGGCCAAATCCCGCACCAGATACAGGAGGTTCATTAAAAGATTCGCCGCTTTTTGGGGATTTTCCTTTCGTGTCCGCCAGGGCTCCCCTTCCTGAAAGGCCTTGTTTCCCAAACTGGAAAGCTGCAAAATCGCTTTAAAGGCATCCCGGAGTTCTGCCCGGTTCAGCTTTTCGGTGATTTCTTCCTCCATTTTTTTTACTTCAGCCCACAGGGGTTCATCTAAGGTGCCTTCCGGAATTTTCCCTTCAAAAAAACGGTTTGTAAAGGTGAGGGTGCGATTTACCAGATTCCCCAAGTTGCCTATGAGTTCTGCATTCACCTTTTCCTGAAAATCTGCCCAGCTGAACTGGGTATCCGATTTTTCAGGACGGTTATAAAATATGTAAAAGCGCCATACGTCTGCAGGAATCCCTGTATTCCGGCAATCAGTACCAAAGACTCCTATGCCCTTGCTTTTGGAGAATTTGGTATTTTCATAGTTCAGGTATTCGCTGGAAGACATATGATGAAGCATGGTCCAGTTTTCTCCGCTTCCCAGGAGCGTGGAGGGAAAAATTACCGTATGAAAGGGGATATTGTCCTTGCCTATGAATTGAAAGAGTTTTACTTCTTCAGGGTTTTGCCACCAGGTTTTCCATTGGTCGGTCAGACAGGCGGTTATGGATATATAGCCGATGGGGGCATCAAACCATACATAGAAAACCTTGTCTTCGTAGCCCTCTTTGGGTACGGGGATGCCCCATTTTAAATCCCGGGTGATGGCCCGTTCCTTTAAACCGTCCCGTATCCAGCTTTTGGTCATCTGTACTGCATTCCTGGCCCAGAAGCCCTTTACAGAAGCCTGTTCCATCCAGGCCTCCAGTTTGGGCAGGATTCCGGGTAAATCGATATAAAGGTGTTTGGTATTCTTTAATTCCGGGGTGGCACCGCAGGTTCCGCAGCGGGGCTGTACCAGTTCTGTGGGTTCCAGCAGTTTTCCGCAGTCTTCGCACTGGTCCCCCCGGGCATTTTTCGATTCACAGTGGGGGCAGTCCCCGTGGACGTAGCGGTCGGCCAGAAACCGTTTGCAGCTATGGCAGTAAAGCTGTTCAATGGTTTTTTCCGTAATAAGTCCGGCTTCGTCTATCTTTTTGAACAGGTTCTGGACAATTTCGGTCTGCCGGGGGGTGGAAGTGCGGCCAAAGTGATCAAAGTTAATATTAAACCATTTATAGATTTCAGCATGAATTTTGTGAAAACGGTCGCAGAGTTCCCGGGGGCTTACTCCTTCTGCCAGAGCTTTGGTCTCGGTGGCCGTGCCATACTCGTCTGTTCCGCAGACATAGAGAGTATCATAACCGTACTGCCGGCAGAACCGGGCAAAAACATCAGCTGACAGAACCTGAATGAGATTCCCCAAATGGGGGATGTTGTTGACGTAGGGAAGGGCGGATGTAATGAGTCTTTTTTTCACGGCTGAACCTCTTTTTGATTGTTGAAAAGCCTTTCCTGCCTAATGATAATTTTTTGATTTTCCGGGACGGCAGGGGCATTTATTTGCAAAAAAACATAATAAGATAAGGCCGGCGGAATTGTCAACGCCTGGAATGGCCGGGTAATCGTTCTGGTGAATTGTAATTCTTTGTATTGAAATGATTTATTTCTCGGTTTTCTTTTGGGGACTTTTGGGGAAATGAATAAAGCTTTATATTGAATAGATTTATGATTTTAATACCAATGTCCCGGGGGATTCCTGTCGCCGGCTTGACACCTACTCTTTGTCATGTTATCCTTTTTCAGCCTCTTTATTTGCCCTGTCAGGGTAAATCATTAACGTCCGCAAGGAGGATAGAATGAGATCCTATGAATTTACAACGGTCTTCCGTATTAAGGAAGACAACTATGCTATCGGTCTCAAGGCTGTGAAAGAGATCCTTGAGAAAGCCGGGGTAATGCTCGCTTCGGAAGAAGATATGGGAGACAGGCTTCTGGCTTATCCGGTAAAGAAAGAAGAACGGGGGCATTATCACCTGTTCAATATTGAAGCGGATCCTGCATCCCTTTTCAATATCGAAAAATCTTTAAAACTTCAACCTGAACTTCTGAAATATCTCTTCGTAAAGAAAGAAAAAAAGTAGAAGGAGTTCTCTATGGCATCAGATATTAACCGGGTTGTTCTGGTTGGAAGACTGACAAGGGACGCTGAGCTGAAGTCTACAAGTTCGGGCATGTCCATCGCAGATATGAGTCTGGCTGTGAATCGCAGCAGAAAGCAGGGAGATCAATGGGTTGAAGAGGCCAACTTTTTTGATATTTCCCTGTTTGGCCGCCGGGCAGAGGCCTTAAGCCCCTACCTGAACAAGGGAACTCCCCTGGCCATTGAAGGGCAGCTGCGTCAGGACCGCTGGGAACAGGACGGGATGAAGCGCAGCAAGGTTTCTATTGTTGCCACGGATATACAGCTTTTGGGAAGCAGAAACGACAGGGCTCAGACTGGAGGCGGCGGTTCCTGGCAGAATCAAGCCCAGGCTCCCCCCCGGAATTCTCAATCTTTTGAGTCTTACTCCGGTCCTGCACCCCGGAGTACACCTCCCGCACCTCAAAGCGAGGCTTTTGAGGACGACATTCCATTTTAAACAGGAGATAAACTAATGGCAGAAGATACAACAGATAACAGCGCAGGAAAAGAGGCTGTTCAGAATGAGGAAAATGAAACCCGGCAGAGTAGCGGCGGGTACAGATCCGGAGGTATGAGGCCCAGGCGTACCTTTTACAAGAAGAAAGTGTGCAAGTTCTGTAAAAACGGGCTGGAAGTGGATTATAAAAAGCCGGATTCCCTGCGCCGTTTCATAACGGAACGGGGCAAACTCCTTCCCCGAAGGATTACCGGCACCTGCGCCAAACATCAAAGAATGCTTACCACGGAAGTCAAGCGTTCCAGGGCTCTGGCTCTGCTTCCCTATGTAAGCAAGTAAATACAGGAAGACGGGAATTTGGAACAGGGGCAGATTAAAAGAATAACAGGAACCTCTTTTACTGCGGCGTTGCTGTATAATCTGGGGTTTTTGTCTCCTTTTTTTGCTGTTCCCTTGCAGTATTCCGCCCAAAGCAGGGGCAGGCAGAGTTTTGTGCTTTCCTCTCTGGGAGCATCGGTTCTGATCCTTTCTTTCCGTTTGATGGTTTTGGCTCCCTTGGGGACATTCTCCTTTGTGGTTCTGGATACAGGGCTTTTGTTTATGGCTCTGACGGGGCTTTATCTTCGTAATTTTGCCCTCCGGTTCCTTGAGCTTCCTGTCCGTTTGGGAGTCATTACAGGGGCTTTTGGCCTGGCTGTTCTGCTTTTGAGTCCCCATGCCGGGGCTCTGGGGGAAGAGTTTAAAGGGGTTCTTGCCGGGTTCCTTGAACTGGGGGCAGGGGCAGGACTTTCGGTTGATGTCCTTTATCTTATGGTAAAGGATGTGCTTGGCCGTACGTTTCTGGCTTGGTATTTCTTTTTTCTGATGTTTACTCCCTGGTTTGCAGAAAAACTTGGGGCAAGAATTCAGCAAGGAAAAGCCTTGGCATCTCCCCTGGGGGATGAGAAGACGGCTGAAGCGGTTCAGGAGGCTTGGGTGCTTCCGGAATACTGGGTGTGGTTGCTCTTTATTCCCCTGACCCTGTTTCTGGTGGATAAACTCAGTTCCCCCAAAGGGTTTGTTCTTCTTAAGGGTTGGCGGCTTTACGGGGTCAGCAATCTGCTGCTTATTACAGCCGGGACCTATGGGCTGCGGGGCATAAGGATATTAGGGCTTTTGCTCAGAAAAAGGGGGCTTTCCCGGGCAGGAGAGAAGCTGCTTGTGCCGGCTGTGCTTTTTCTTGTATTTGTACCGGGTATTAACCTGGTTATGTTGATTGTAACGGCAGGGCTCGGCGTGTCCGAACTCTGGATAAATTTTAGATTATTTGACAAGGAGTAATTCCATGAAAATTATATTGACACAGGATCTTTCAAACCTGGGGGAAGAGGGGGATATTAAGGTTGTTGCTAACGGTTATGCCAGAAATTATCTTATTCCCCGAAAGATGGCTGTTCCTTATAACAAGGCCAGCCTGAATATGTTTGAGCAGAAAAAACAGGCCATTGAAAAGAAGAAAGAGGCCAAGAGAAAGGATGCCATGGGTATCCGGGAAAGGCTGAGCAGTGAAGAGCTGAACATTGCCATGCCTGCGGGAGAAAAGGGAAAGCTTTTTGGGGCGGTAACTTCGGCTACTATTGTAGAAGAGCTGGGCAAGCTGGGAATTACAGTAGAAAAGAAAAAAGTGGAAATTCCCGGGAATTCCATCAAAATGGTGGGCAATACTGCTGTAACTGTCAGGCTTTACGGCGGTGAAACTGCCAGCTTGAAGGTCAATGTTACGGCCTTGAAACCTGAAGATGCTTCGGAAGAAAAGGCCTCCCGGAAGGACGCACCTGAGGTTTCCGGGGAAGAAAAAGGGGAAGAACCTGCTTCCGAGGTTCAGGAGAATGAGGGAGCTGAAGAGGACGCCCCGGTTTCAGATACAGTATAATCTCCCTGGAGATAATCTGTGGAACAGAGTCCCCTGAATCAAAAAGTGCCTCCTTACAGTGAGGATGCGGAATCGGCTGTACTGGGGGCGCTTTTAATCAATTTTTCCCTGGATGTTCTGGATACGGTGAGAGCCTATATTGGGAAGGGGGATTTTTTTATCCCTTCTCACCAGAACATATTTCAGGCCATAGAGTTTCTGGAAAAAAAGGGAAGCGGGATTGACTACCTTACGGTTATTGAGGAATTAAAATCCCAGGGACTGCTGGAAAAATCCGGCGGGGTATCCTATGTAACCAGCCTGGTGGCCTCGGTACCTACCACTGCCAATATTGAATATTACTCGAAAATTGTCCAGGAAAGTAGTATCCGCCGCCGTCTTCTGGCCATCAGTTCGGATTTGCAGGTTCAGGCCCACAACAAGGGGCGTGAGACTTCGGAAATTCTGGAAGAGCTGGAACGGCATATTTTTGAGCTTAACGATCAACGCACCCTTGATTCTACAAAAAAGGTGGCCGAGCTTGTCAAAACGGCCATGGACATCATTGAAGAGAGAATTAAAAACAAAAGAAGCTGTACAGGTATTCCCTCGGGATTTCCTGAGCTGGATGATATGACCTCCGGTTTCCAGAATTCGGAAATGATTGTCATTGGAGCCAGGCCTTCCATGGGGAAAACCGCTTTTGCCATGACCATGGCAGCCAATATGGCCATACACAAGGGCATAAAATGTGGTTTTTTTACCCTGGAAATGTCCCATCAGTCGGTTATGGAACGTTTGATTGCCCAGGAAGGGAATATTAATTCCAGGATTATTAAAAATGGTTTGGGAAAGTCTCAGGATTTGGGCCGCATGATGGATGTGGTGGGAGATATTTTTGAAGCTCCCCTGTGGATTAACGATACCCCCAATATGAAGCTTCTGGACCTGCGGGCAGAAGCCCGGCGTATGGTAAGTAAATGGGGGGTGCAGATTATTTTTATAGACTACCTCGGTTTAATTACCTTTGAAGATAAAAGGATTCCCAGACACGAACAGATGGCCGAGGTTAGCCGTTCTCTGAAGGCCTTGGCCCGGGAACTCAAAATCCCGGTGATTGCCCTGTCTCAGGTGGGGCGGCAGGTAGAAGGAAAGGAGCCGGCCCTGTCGGATTTGCGGGAATCCGGAGCCATTGAGCAGGATGCGGACATGGTTCTGTTTCTGCACAGGGACAGGAAGATTGAAGATGACAAGGAACCTCTACGCAATATTGAAACAAAGCTCATTATGGCCAAGAACAGAAACGGCCCGATTGGGTATGTTAATCTTATGTTCATGCCTCATGTTACAAAGTTTGTATCCCAAAGCCGTTAAAATGGGGGAGTATTATGACATTTACAGAAGAATACGGTCTGCATTTAATAAAGAATGTTGTTGAGGACTTTGCCTTTAAGGAACTGGAACGTCAGCTCAATGAAAAGGGGGAGGAGGTGTGCAAGTGCAGGGACTGTGTTCAGGATATGGCATGCTACACTCTAAATCAGCTTCAACCCCGTTATGCCGTATCCCTTTTGGGAAGTCTTTTTTCCAAAGCTGATATGGCCGGCCTTGCCGAGGATATTGAAGGGGCTGTGAGAAAGGCCATCCAGAAAATTTCACAGAACCCTTTCCATGAAGATTAGTCCTGATGATTTCCTGGGGGCAGAACTTTTATCCGGGCCTTGAACCTGCCTGAGGGGGAAGAGCTGAAGGTGTTTATCCTTTCTCCCGTTTCCAGGGCATTGACTACAGGGGGGCTTCCATCTGCTGGTATGGCAATCCATTCCTCTTTGTTTAAGAGATAGAAATCAAGAATTTTACGGCCCGAGGCAGGGCTGAAGAGGCTTAGAGAACCATCTGTATTGATGATATAGATGACTCCCGAATGATAAAATATATTTTGAATATTTTTGTCATAGTCCCAGTTTTTGCGTCTGTTTTGCCGGATTCGGAATATATCCCGTCCGGTCATGCTGCCGTAAATTTCGGGATTTTTTGATTCCTGGTTCATTTTGATAATGGTATTGAGCCATTCCCCTTTGCGTTTATATACAGTTGTGCTCCGATTTAAATCCTTCTTGCTGCATTTGGTTATTCTTGTTTCCACAGTGCCGTCACTTTTAAGGAGCAGGCCTGATGCGTAAATGTATTGGCTTTTTAGGGTACTTTGAATATTATCAATGATAAAGCGGCTGTCTTTAACAGGAAGAATTTCTCCTGTAAGGGTATTGATGGTTAACAGAGGATTTTGGGCATTCTGCACAAGGGATTTTCCTGCCAGTAGGGTGTGCCTGTCAATAAAATCAAGGCTGGTCATTCCCAGAGCCGAGAAGGAAAACAGCCTCTTTCCTGAATGTATATCCGAGAGGGAGGCCTCTCCACTGCTTTCCAGAGTCAGTACCTGGGTGCCCAGGAGCTTAAGATCTTTTAAGGAGGTCTGACAGGCTTTGCCTTTTGCCTTTATTTTTCCCGATTCAGGATGGAACAGGACATAGGGATGAATGCCATTGTCTTTTGTCCATAAAAGAACCTCTTCTTCATTGTAGAATTTCAGAAAGGAGTTTCCCGGAAGAGGACTGGCCTGTGTATTCATGGTTATATCCCCCAGACTGTTAAGGGTATGGGGCTGGGCCTTTCTGAAAAACTGGCTGTCCAGGGTAAAGAGGGTGTCTTCTGTAAGAATCAGGAGTTTATCCTTCAAAAAGGCCAGATCCTGGATGGGGGACACTTCATTTTTCTTGAAGATTCCGGGCTTTTGTATTGCCGGGTCTATCTGCCAGATTTGCCCCTCTGGATTGGAGAAAAAAAGCCGGTTCATGCCGCAGATAAAACTGCGGGGGCTGTTGGCCAGTCTGAAAGTCAGCTCAGAAGAAGGGTGGCTCTCTTCCGGGGAGGCCTCAAGGGGATTGTCTGAAAGATATGATGAGGCCGGAATGGGGATGAAATGCCCCTGCCGGGTTTTCAGAAAGGTTAGGGCATAACGGCCGTTTCCTTTTTTTTCCATCAGGATAAGGGTTCCGTTTATTGTATCGGCACTCCAGCAGGCGATGCCCCCTTCTGTTGCGTAGGAGTCTGTAACAGAACCGTTTAGACGGTCAATGAGCAGGATGTCCTGTTCTTTTCGGGCGGCGATGTACCTTTTTCCGCTGCTTTGTAGTACCTGCAATTCCGAAAGCTCCGCCCGGGTTTCAATTTCTCCTTTAAGGCTGGAGGTTTTAATATCATAATAAGCCAGAAGGCCGGAATTGCTGTAGGTCATTACAGTTGTTTCCCTGGAGCCTATATACCCAAAGCTGAAAAGTTTTTTTAGCCGTTTCAGGTAGGAATAGACCCGTCCGTCTTTGCTGCTAATCAGAACCATCCCGGGATTGTCTACCTGGGTGATAAAAATGTAACGTCCTTTGCCGGAATAGGCGAATTGTATGGGGCTGTTTCTGAGTTTTTTTGTGAATATATTCCTGCCGGATTTCCAGTTCCATACGGAAAGGCGGCAGTCTCCCGGTTGATTTACAAGAATGGCAACTTCGCTTTTTACAGGGTGAACCCGGATGTCTACGGCTCCTCCAGCCCCGGTATCCAGCTGGTATTCCAGTTTATCCGATTCAAGATTCCATACTTTGACTACTCCGGTATTGTCTGCGGAAAGCAGGTGTCCGCTGCTTTGCTGGATGGCCAGGGCATCTACGGAACTATTATGTCCTGAATCCATGAGGATTCTGTCAGCACTGAAACCGGGGAGGAGGGGGCCTGCCCAAAGGCTTAACAGGATAAAAAACGTCCTTTTCATATTATCTCCTTGTGAAAAAAAGTATGTCATTGGTGGTCGCAAAGAGAATCAGGCCCAAAACAATGATGGTCCCTGTAATCTGATAGCGGTATATGACAGCGGGATTGGGTTTGGCTTTCAAAAGCCCTTCGATAAGAAAGAGCAGGATTTGTCCTCCATCCAGTACAGGGATGGGCAGCAAATTCATAATGAACAGGGCAATGTTTATCAGGGCCAGAAAGCGGAAAAAATGCAAAAGCCCTTTTCCTGCTCCCTTTTGAAAGCCGGAAAAGGCCAGTTCTCCCGTCATATAGGTTATCCGCAAGGGGCCGGAAACCGCAGACTGTAGATCCACTCCCTTAAAAAGCATGCCCAGACCCTTTAAGGAAGAAAGGATGGTTTGACCTGTTTCCCTAAACCCTTCGGCAAAGGCTTCCGGTATGGAGGCCCCTGGCCGGCGGCGTGTCCTGTAAGCAAATTCCAGGCCTTTCAGGGCGGAGGGCGGGATGTTCAGGGATGCCAGCTTTCTTATGTGCCCTTTGGGATCTTCCAGGGTCAGGCTTTCTACGGGGGCCTTGTCATTGAGTACCGGATATAGATCCATCATTTGGGTAACAGGGCGGCCATTAATGGCGGTAATTCTGTCTCCCGGTTTTAGACCTTGTTTTTGGAGGAGTGGATTCTCTTCAAGGGACTGGATACGGGGCTCGATCCAGGGGTAAATCCCCACAGAACCTCTGGCGCTGTCGGTAAGCAGTTCCGGTGTTATTGCGGTTTCCAGGATTTTTCCGGCCCGGGCAAATTTTAGCTGCAGTGTTTCTTCCGGATGGCTTGAGACTATTTGCTGTATTTGGTCAAAGCGTTCAATATCCCGGCCGTTGATGGACAGGATGCGGTCTCCGCTTTTCAGTCCAGCCTGATTGGCCGGGTAGTTCTGCCTTTCTGTGTACCGGGATGCCAGAACAATTCGGGAGGGATAGTAGTCCATGTTATACCCAATCAGGGCAATGAAAAAGAAAATCAGAAAGGCAAAAAACAGGTTCATTAAGGGGCCGCTTGATGAGACAATGACCCTCTGCCACCAGGCAGCACCGTACATATCACCGGCTTTTGTTTCGATGCGTCTGGCTTTGGATTCCCAAGCCTGGATAAGGGCCTGTTCCCCCTGCATTTTACAATATCCTCCCAAGGGAAAGAGGGATATTCTGAATTCCGTGCCTTTCCAGCCCTTTGTCCAGAGGATTTTCCCCCAGCCTATGGAAAAGGCCTCCACTTTGATTTTACAAAGCCGGGCAGCGATAAAGTGGCCGGCCTCGTGAATAACTACGACCAGGGAAAGGCCTGCCAGCCCAATCAGAATCTTCACAAAGGGCAGAATCACAGCCGGCCTTCTTGTATAATTTCACGGGCCCGCAGTCTGGCCCGGCGGTCCAGGTTCAAAATGGCATCCAGGTCTGTCAAATCCGGTTGGGGCGCAGATTTCAGGGCCCTTTCTTCTTCCAGCACCTGTCTGCACAGGGCTGCTATACCGGGAAAGGACAGGTTTCCGGCAAGAAAAGTTTCCACAGCCACTTCGTTGACTCCATTGTAAATAATGGGAGCCCCTCCTTTGCTGCGGGCGCAGTCAAAGGCCAAAGCCAGCATGGGGAATTTTTCAAAATCTGCTTTGTAAAAGTCCAGGCTTTTTCCTTCAAGGTTCAAAAAGGCCGAGGGAACGGGGCTTGTAACTTCAGGGTAAAAGAGGGCATCCTGGATGGGCAGACGCATATCCGGGGCGCTAATTTGGGCGTAGAGGGCCCCGTCTGTGGTGCGAATTAGGGAATGGACGCAGCTTTGGGGATGGATAAGAACCTTGATTTTTTCTATGGGAAAATCAAACAGCTGGAGGGCTTCGATGACCTCCAGGCCCTTGTTCGCCATGGTGGCTGAATCTATGGTAATTTTAGCCCCCATATTCCAGGTGGGATGTTTAAGGGCATCTTTGGGCCGGATACGGGAAAAATCGGACAGGGGCCTTTCCCTGAAGGGCCCTCCCGAGGCGGTGAGTATGATTTCCCGGACATGGGAGGGGGGGCGGTGTTCCAAAAGCTGGAACACCGCAGAATGCTCGGAATCCACAGGGAGCAGGCGGCTTTTGCTTTTATGGGCCAAACCTTTGAGCAAGGCCCCTCCCAGAACCATGGATTCCTTGTTGGCCAGGGCCAGATCCATTCCCTTTTCCAGGACTTTTACAGATGGAGGCAGCCCCGCAGCCCCCACAATGCCGTTGACCACAATATCTGCATCCGATTCTTCTATGAGCCGGAGAATCCCATCTTCTCCATGGTAATGAATCCTGCCCGATTCTGCCCTGGCCCCGCTTAGACAGAGGGACGCATCCGGAAAAGAATTCCCGGCTTTAAGAAGGGCCTCTTCGTTTTTATGGGCCTGGAGTCCGCATAGGGTGAATTTTTCGGGATGGGAATGCAGAACAGCTAAGGTGCTTTTTCCAATAGAACCGGTACAACCTAAAATCAGTACTTTTTTCATGGAATATTCCCTGTTTCTCAGTGGGTGGAAAAGGACAGAAGCCAGTAAAATACAGGGGCCGTAAGCAGCAGGGAATCAATGGAATCCAGCAATCCACCCCGTCCCATAATCATGGTACCCGAATCTTTGACCCCGGCAGAGCGTTTGATACCCGATTCCACAAGATCTCCCAGAATGGTTGTAATCCCGGCCAACAGACCCAGGAGCAGGGCGGCCCAGAAAGGCAGGTTGAAAATTTCGGGCAAAAGGATGCAGCTGCCGCTTGTGATAACCACCGAGGCAAAGATGCCCCCGGCAAAACCAATAAGGCTCTTGTTGGGGCTTGCAGCAAAGATTTTCCTTCGTGAATTCTTTCCAAAGAACACCCCGACAAACCAGGCATTGGAGTCGTTTAAATAAACCGTTAGCAGGAAAATGATAAGAATGGCGCTTCCATGGTCAAAGGCCGAAAGTCTGGTAATATAAGACAGAAGGAAGCCGGGATAAAAAAGACAGAGCAAGGCCGCCCCTGTTGTGGGCAGAAGCCGGTCAAAGCCCATCCGTCCCATGGAAAATATGGGAATAACTATAATCATAATCCCTGCTATGGTGATAAAAAACAAGAGGCTGGACCGGGGCAGGGCATCAATGCCCATAAGATAAACAACAACGGGAATGCCCCCGGAAAGGAGAGGCAGGATTCGGCGGGGGAGTTTTACCCCTGTCCTGTTCATCATTTTTACCATTTCATCACTACCCAGTATGGTGCTTATTACAACCATGATATTCACCAGAAGGTGGTGCCCCCAGGGAATGAGCATGGTCAGTATCAGCAAGGGCAGGGCCAGTCCAAACAAAAGAAAACGTTTTTGTGTGTTGTTCATGATTTTACTCCCCCAAAGCGCCTGTCCCTCCGGGCATAGCTGTCCAGGGCTTTTTGCAGGTCATGGCCGGTCCAGTCCGGCCACAGTTTGTCGGAAAAGTACAGTTCGCTGTAGGCGCATTGCCAAATCATGAAATTGCTGATCCTTTTATCTCCCCCGGTTCTGATAAGAAGATCTACCGGAGGCAGCTTTGGGTTATCCAGATTCTCTTCAAGATTTTTGAGGCTTAGAGCTTTTCCGGGATGATTTTTTATGTGGCGGTTCGCACTGCGGATAATTTCATCCTGCCCTCCGTAGTTAATCAGAAGGTTAACTGTAAGGCCTGTAAAGCCTTTGGTTTGCTCCATTACGGTGGTAATTTCCTTCTGAATGTCCCCGGGCAGCCTGGTCAGATTGCCGCTGTGAACAACCCGGATGTGATTTTCCCTGTAAAACTGGTATTCTTTTTTCAGATAACTTTTAATTAACACCATAAGGAAGGCTATTTCATCCTCTGCCCGCTTCCAGTTTTCTGTGGAAAAGACATAGAGGGACAGGAAGGAGAGCCCCTTGTCAGAGGCCGCTTTTACAATGGCCTTGGCGGCATTCAGACCTTCTTTGTGTCCGGCTGAACGGATTTGCCCCCGTTGTCTGGCCCAGCGGCCGTTCCCATCCATGATTATACCCACATGGGCCGGGAGGGGGAGGGATTCAGACTGGGAGGCATGATTGGAAGAAGGCATTAAATTTCCATAATTTCCTTTTCTTTTTCACTGGTGATGGCGCCAATTTCCTTAATGTAATCGTCAGTGAGCTTTTGAATCTCCTCCATTCCCTTTTTCTGTTCATCCTCGGAAAAATCACCTTTTTTTATTTGGTCATTCATGTCCCGGCGGATGTTGCGGATGGATACACGGCTCTGCTCCCCCACACTTTTGGCCTGTTTTACCAGTTCCTTACGCCTGTCTTCCGTAAGAGGGGGAATGCTGATGCGGATAACCTTGCCGTCATTATTGGGATTCAGGGAGAGTTCCGAGGTTAGAATTGCCTTTTCAATATTGCCAAGGGCATTCTTGTCAAAGGGTTGAATAACAATAAGCCGGGCTTCAGGAATGGAAATATTGGCTACCTGATTCAAAGGGGTGGGGGTGCCGTAGTATTCCACGTTTACCTTGTCAAAAAGGCTGGCAGAAGCTCTACCCGTTCTTATGGTATTGAATTCTTCTTTCAGAGCCTTAATGGTCTTTTTCATTTTGCTTTCTGCGTCTTTTTTTAAACTTTCCATGGTTTCTCCCTTTTTACAGATCATTAAAGGTTTCTCTGGAGCCTCGGGGCTCCAAAAAGATAAAACACCTCCCGAAAGGGAGGTGTTGTGCTGTATATCAGGCCTCGTCGCCTACCAGCATGTAAATATAATCGCCAAGTTCAATTTTGCCTCCTGCGGCTTTTTCAGTTTCCGCAATGGCCTGCTTTACAGAAATTTTGTCATTTTTGACAAAGGCCTGGTCTACAAAGCAGATCTGGGACAGGTGCTTGTTCAGCTTTCCCTTGACAATGCCGGCAATGACCTTTTCGGGTTTATCCATATTGGCGGCCTGGGCCTTGAAGATGTCTTCCTGTTCTTTCAAATAGGAAGGATCCACCTTGTCCCTGTTCAAAAAAGCCGGGTTAAAGGCGGCGGCATGGAGGGCCAGATCCATTCCCAGGGTTTTTACTTCTTCTTTTTGGGCGGTTTCAGGGCTGTCGCAGCTTAGTTTTACCATAACACCAATCTGGCCGCCGTTGTGGAGGTAGTCCACCACTTGATCCTTGTCGGAAACCTCCATGGTTTTGATCCGTTTAAGGCTCATGTTTTCCTTGAGAACAGCAATAGCCTCCTTGACCATGCCTTCCAGTTCTTCATTCATGGCATTGTAGCCCTTCTCTGCCACAACGGCGGCAATTTTCCTGCCCGACTCGCTGAATACGGCATTTTTGGCTACAAAATCGGTTTCACAGTTCAGTTCCACCGCCGCCGCAGTGTTTCCTGCAACTGCGGTGAATACGGCTCCTGCATTGGTGGAGCGTCCGCTCCTTTTATCTGCACTAGCCAGACCCTTTTCCTTTAAAATCTTTTCAGCCTTTGCAAAATCGCCCTCTGCTTCAATCAGGGCTTTTTTACAATCCAGCATTCCTGCCAGGGTTTTATCTCTTAATTTTTTTACATCAGCTGGTGATACTGCCACGTTATTCTTCTCCTTCACTTGCAGCCTCGCTGCTGTCTTCTTTCCGGGCTTCTTCCTTTACTTCCCGGGTTTCCTCTTTCGGACTTTCAGCCTGGGGGGAGGACTCTTCCCGGGCAGGAGTTTCTTCAGCAGGAGCGTCATCTCCGGCAGCGGTTTCTGTGGCGCTGCCGTTGTCCTCTTCCTGAAGACTCTCTATTACCTCAAGACCAATTTTGTTGTCTGCTTCCACAACCGCATTGGCGATAATCTGGGTAAAGAGGCTGATGGCCCTTATGGCATCATCGTTTCCGGGAATGGGGTAGGTAATTCCTTCGGGGTTGCTGTTTGTGTCCACCACCGCAATGATGGGAATGCCCATCCTTTTGGCTTCGGCTACGGCAATGGCCTCGGTCTTTGTGTCTATGATAAAAACCACACCGGGAAGCTCGGTCATGTTCTTGATGCCCCCCAGGTTCTTTTCCAGCCTTCCCTTTTCTTTCAGAAGTTTGGAAACTTCCTTCTTGGTAAGCTGTTCAAAGGTGCCGTCCACTTCCATCTTTTCAATTCTCTTGAGCTGGTGAAGGGACTTCTTGATAGTGCTGAAGTTTGTCAGCATACCGCCGAGCCAGCGGTTGTTCACGTAGAACATATCACAGCGCTCTGCTTCGGCAGCAATGGCCGCCTGGGCCTGTTTCTTTGTTCCTACAAAAAGGACAGACTTGCCTGCCAGTACGGTTTCCCGTACAACATCATAGGCTTCGCGGATGGCGACAATCGTCTTTTGCAGGTCGATGATATGAATCCCGTTTCTCTGTGAAAAAATAAATTTTTTCATCCTGGGATCCCAACGTTTGGTCTGATGACCGAAATGCACACCTGACTCGAGCAGGTTCTTCATTGTTACTACAGCCATGTAGTCTCCTGTTTCCGGGTTCATGGGGCAGAATGCGGCCCATGCCCGGTCCTTCTCTTGGTCTCAGCCTGGGGAAGGAATGTTCCCTTTGGCCGGAAAATTTATCCCTTCATGAGGGTTTTGCTGAAATTCAGTCTGCGCAGTGTGGCATAAATCCGGTTTATTGGCAAGCCCATTACGTTGTAAAATGAGCCCTTTAGGTAGGCAATGTACATTCCTCCCTGTCCCTGGATGCGGTAAGCCCCGGCAACGCCTTTCCATTCTTCTGTATTCAGGTAGTTTTCAATTTCTTCCCTGTTCATGGGGGAAAAGCAGACTTCCGTGGTTTGGGAATCGGTAAAAAGGCCCCGGGAAGAGGGGCTTGCCCCGGCGGCTTTTCCCGTATTTTTCAGGATTTTCGGAAAAGAAAGGCAATAGGCGGTAATGACCCTGTGCCGCCGGCCCTGGAGCTTTTCAAGCATTTGGGCGGCTTCTTTCCTGTTTGAGGGTTTTCCCAGCTTTTGTCCTTCCTGCTCAATAAGGGTGTCGGCACTGATAATCCAGGATGAGGGGGCCAGCCGGGGATGCTGGTTTAAACAGGCCTCCATTTTTTGACGGGCCAGATTTTCAGCCAGCCGGGCTCCTTTCAGCTTTTGATTCATGATCTCTGTACACTGAACATTAAGAACCCGGCATTCCAAACCCATTTGTTTTAGCAAAAGCCGCCGCCGGTCAGAGGCAGACGCCAGATAAATTTCCCCTTTCAATCGGGGTCTCTCCTGTTGACCAGCCACAGGGGCATTTGCAGGTTAAAATAGACGGCGGCTATGCGGAACAGGGCAATAAAGGCCATGCTTGCGAATTTGGGCCACTGCGTCCCTGGGTAAAGGGAGTTGAAAATCCCGTAAAGGAGGGAACCCAGCAGGGCAGGGGAGGCGTAGAGTTCCCTTGTAATGAGCAGATTGGGCCGGCCCGAGAGTACATCCCGCATAACCCCTCCTCCCATGCCGGTAAGAAGGGCCATGACCAAAGCTACGGAAAATCCATGCCCCAATCCGGTAGTCTTGTCAAAGGCCTGAATGCAGAAATAGGCCATTCCTATGGCATCAAAATATAAAAGGAGTTTGTACCGGGCCGCCTTTATGCTGGCTATCTTCAAAAGGAAAAAAAGGGCGATTGACGAGACACAGGACACAATGACATAGTTCATATCCTGAACCCAGAACACAGGAACACCCAAAATGACATCCCTCATGGTTCCGCCTCCCACGGCGGTAATCACCCCCAGTATCATCAGCCCCAGAACATCCCTGTCCTTGCGGACGGCACCCAAAACTCCTGTAGAGGAAAATATGACCATGGCCCCCAGACCCAATATGTACACAATCATGATGATCCAGTATAGAAATCCCGCTTTTTTTGTCCAGAACCCCAGGGGTAAAAACCGGATAAAAAATTCGGGAACAGGAGGGGTGTTTTTCAAGCTTCAGGAGGCAGAAATGAGGCAGAAACAAGTTGACCCGGTAAAAAAACGGGGGCAATGCCCTGCCGGTAAAAATAGGGACTTTATTGCCGGTTTTTCAGGAACTTTTTCCCGGAATTGGCGGGGAAAGCAGGTTTATGCAAACTTGTCTTTTAAGTATTCGTAGGCCGTATATACATTAATTTTGGAATCTTTGCCCCGTAAAAGGCAGCTTTTTTTATATTTTTCAGGAATGGTTAAGCCTGCATTTTTAAGTGTTGTTTCTGAAATGATAATATCTCCCACGGGAGCAATGTGTTCCAGTCTTGATGCTGTATTGACCGCATCTCCAATCAGTGTGTTGTCGTAGCGGTCATGACCGCCCACATTCCCCCGGATGACTAAACCTGTATGAATTCCTATTCTGAACTGAATTTCCGGGAATTTGTTCAGCTTTTTCCTTTGATTGGTTTTTCTAAGTTCTTTCTGAATAAGAACCATGCTCCGTATGGCATCCTTTGCATTTGGAAAAATCCCGAAAAAGGCATCCCCTATAAATTTGTCAACATCCCCATTATTTTCGTAAATATACCGGGTAACCACTTCGTAAGTTTCATTGAGTATTGAAATAATTTCCTGGGGAGACAGGTGCTGGGATAACTTTGTAAAACCTTTTATGTCTCCAAAAACGATGGTAAGCTCTCGTTTTTCTTCAGGCAGGACAATTTTTTGCATTTTGGAGCAATTCATGGCCACCTTCCAGGTGGTTTTGGGGATGTAGGCTTTTATCAGGTCAAGCATAATGAAATCGGTAATAGCGTCTTCCTGCAATTTGGCTGCGGTTTCAATTTTTTCCGATAAAAAATAACTGTGCATAATCATGGGACGGAGAACCGGGAAAAACATCTCCTCCTTTAATTCTTTTTTAAAAAGGCACTGTTCTGCTCCAGCCAAAAGGAATTCCCTTTTTACATCCATGGAATCTTCAATGTTAAAAATCAGCAGGGGGATGTAAAGGGATATTTCCTCAGCCTTGAGCATTTTTACGGCTTCCAGTGCTCCTTTGGTATCGGAATCGATGATGATTAAATACACCTTGTGGGTAAAAATGTAGTTATAGGCTGCATCCATGGTGTCTTCGACAGCAACTTTTACTGTAAGTCCAAAATGAAGGGCAAAGTCAATAATTTCCGGTATCCATTTTGAAATATCAAGATGTCCAACATATACGATGTAATGCTCCATTCTTTGATACTAGTTTTCATGGATAGTAAGGTCAAGGTGGAATTTCAGGGCTGGGCCGTAAAAACAGGGCAAAAAAAGAGGTTCGCCAGGCAGTAACTTTTATCGTAAGTCCAAAATGAAGGGTAAAGGCAAGAATTTCCGGTTGGTCTTTGGCGGGAACTCCCTTCATGGGGATTTTTGCCTCGGAAATATGGCATGCCCGTTATACAAAAAAGGATACCCCAGTTAAGGGGTATCCTTAAAAAATCAGTCAAAGAAAGAAAACATCTTAATTTTTTTTGGTAAATTCCATTTTCATGTTTTCATCCGTTTCGTCATAGGCAAGAACTTTATCGTAATCGAAGAGTTCCTTCATGGCTTCTTCCATGTCCTCCATTAACTTGTCAAAATTGCTATTTCCGCCGCCATTGCCGGGATCACCGCCGTTACCAGAGGTTCCACCGTTGCCGGGATTACCGCCGTTACCAGGGTCTCCACCGTTGCCGGGATTACCGCCGTTACCGGGGTCTCCACCGTTGCCGGGATCGCCGCTATTACCGGGATCACCGCTATTACCAGCTCCGCCGCCCATACTGTTTGCCATCTGGCTCATAAGATTTTTTATAGTTGGACTTGTGTAGGGCTGTAATGTTAATTTATTCCCATCCAAAGTCAACTTCATCTTTTGATAAGCTGTTGTGCCAAAGCCTTCCGGCAGACCTGTTTCATCCACGCCTTCCGGAACTTCAATGGATTGGGCCGCCACTACGTCATAGCTTCCATCGCTATTCTCTTCTATGGAAAGAAGATCCATGGGTTTGGCATTTTTATTTCCACCGGCTTCCATTCCCTGAATAAGTTCCTTGGCCTTGGCAAGGTCACAGTTGGCATTTCCACTCCCAACTTTCTCTACTGTGAGATCCGTTCCGGCTGTGGGGAATACAGGTTCCAGGGCATATTCCGTTACAATAAAGGAAATTTCCATATTCTCCGGCATGGCCATGGTCCACTTGAATTCTGCATCCTCAGGAGCCTCCGTGCTGTATGAATTTCCGCTGGGAGGCAGCATCTCCATATGTTCCGGGATGCCGTCAGCTTCAGCTACGTATTTGAGGTACATAACCATATCGTTGTTACCTGTGTTCCCGGGAGTTCCGTTTTCGCCGTTTTCACCAGCTCCGCCAGTACTGCCTGTGGGAGCACCTCCTGTGGGGGCAGGCATTTCAAAGGTCCAGGTTCCCCTCATGTTTTCGGGAAGTCCCTGAGGGAGGTTGCCACTCTGCTGAGGGGTAGCGGTTATTTCCAGATTTTCGTCTTCCTGGGCAGGTACCTTCATTACGGCCCACTCGTTACCTTCACCTTCCTTTTGATTAAAGCGAACATTCATGTTGGCAGGTTCGCCAGCATCATTCAAGGTTCCGGTAATCTGTATCCGTTTATCACCAGCCTCGTTAATGGCCGTGGCTGAAAACTTTGCAGGAAGGTTCTTATCATCATCAGCTGGGGTTACGGTTCCTGTAATGGGGAGACCCACAGGAGTATTTTCACCTTCTACCGGGAGTTCCAGTACCCCTTCCAGCTCAGTAACAGAAGAGACCTCTCCTAGAGCTCTTGCATTACTGCTTTTTTCATTGATTTTAAATTTAGATGTCCCAGTTCCACTCTTAAATTTACCAGTTACTTTGGGGGATGTTGTGCCGCCATTACCCGTGCCGCCATCACCCGTGCCGCCATCACCCGTGCCGCCATCACCCGTGCCGCCGCCGTCTTGTTCAGTACTGCTGCTGCCTGTGGCGTCATCACAGGAAGCAAAAGTAAATAGCAGTCCTGCTATGAGTGCAACACACAAAAGTCTTATTTTCATAAGCTCCTCCGAAAAATGTTTTTATTTAGAAAAGCTTCTCATTTAGAAAAGCTTCTCGACTTTATAATAGTATCATGGTTTTGGGGGGATGGCAATAACTTTTTTCCCGAATGTTAATATTTTTTTTTGGCAATATTAACATTCGGGGTGACAGTTAATATTAACATTCGGGATTTGTAGTGAGCACGAACAGCCCACTTGACCTTATCTGGCCATCCGGCTATGGTATGGAAAAATCTGATGCCTTTGGGGGTGTCAAGGTTTCGACTGCTGGATTCCGGTGGTTAGGCTGCATGTGGAGCGTTAACTCCTAAAACTGCCTTTTTGATAA